>Ga0209654_1000337_pt1 | contig 47602 bp, 42 predicted proteins | sample SaaInl1SG_22_DNA_FD_184646 | JGI IMG/M metagenome (GOLD analysis project Ga0209654, IMG submission 184646) | Marine microbial communities from expanding oxygen minimum zones in the Saanich Inlet - ESP_161SG_22_DNA (SPAdes) (version 2) | ecosystem: Environmental > Aquatic > Marine > Intertidal... | reverse complement strand
ATCTCTAATCAAAGAATTAAACAAGTAGAATTATCAATTAATAACAGACCTATTAGAAAATTCAATTATCTTAGTCCTATTGAAACTCTAAATAATAAGTTTGTTGCACTTATGAGTTGAACTCAGCAAATATTACAATGAATTTTTTTAAATTTAAAAATTTAAACAATCATTTTTTTAAAAGGTTAAGAATATTATTTAAATTGATTTTAAATAAAAGTCAACTAAAAAGCTATTTTTTGATTTAGATATGATTATTTAATTTAGTAAAAAATTTTAATTATGTTACAAACCATTGATATTCAACAACAACTAATAAAAGAAAGGAATAAAAAACACCAATCTTTTGATGTTATACAGTGGGTACATCAAGTATTTGATGACATAGATACACAAGAAAAAAGTGTTTTAGAAAGATTGGTACAATCTCCCATAAATAAAACAACCAATACTTTTAATATTGATAGAGTAGATGCTAATGCCATTTTTCACATTACTGAAATAAAAAAGATTTGTATCGACTTTAGACTTCGTTTTTTAGATACAAGATATTTTAAAGCAGATTATCCACAAGAAGTTATTGCTAAAATTAATGCTTTAGAAAAAGAGCATCACACAACTTTAGATGGTTTTAAAATAATTGCTCCTTCAAAATTATTCGAACTAAATGAAGCAGATGATCCATTACTATTTGCACCTATGGGCAATGGTTATTATTACTTAATACATAAATGGGGTAAAGATTTACATCCATTAAGAAAAGTAAAATATTGGGCAATTAAAAACGTAGAAAATCTTTTATGGGCAGTTTTATTTACGAGTATCTTTTGTACGTTTCTCACCAAAAATTTATTTTATGGAAACATGAATAATTTTGGGCACATTGCCATTTTATTTCTGTTTTTTGTAAAAGGAATCATTGGTATGTTCTTTTTTTATGGTGTAGCTTCTGGTAAAAATTTTAGTGCTTATTGTTGGACAAGTAAATACAATAAAATATCTTAACCCTAAATGCATATACAATTAAATAATAAGTTGTAAATTTGCATGCAATTATACCTTAATTGCCATATGACAGCACACAACAACAAAATTTTAGGAGAAGGTTTAACGTATGATGACGTTTTATTAGTCCCTGCCTTTTCAGAAGTACTTCCAAGAGAAGTAAACATTCAAACAAAATTCTCGAAAAACATCACTATAAATGTACCTATAGCTTCTGCAGCGATGGATACTGTAACAGAATCTGCTTTAGCAATTGCTATTGCAAGAGAAGGGGGGATTGGTGTTTTACATAAAAATATGACAATAGAGCAACAAGCTTTAGAAGTTAGAAAAGTAAAACGTGCAGAATCTGGTATGATTTTAGATCCAGTAACATTGCCATTAACTGCAACTGTGTTAGATGCTAAAGCAAATATGAAAGAACACAGTATTGGTGGTATACCTATTGTTGATAAAAATGGTGCTTTAAAAGGAATTGTTACCAACAGAGATTTGCGTTTTGAGCACGACAATGCAAGACTCATTGTAGAGGTAATGACTAGTGAAAACTTAGTAACAGCCTCAGTAGGAACTTCTTTAAAAGATGCAGAAAAAATACTTCAAAATCATAAAATAGAAAAACTTTTAATTGTTGATGATCATTATACCTTAAAAGGTTTAATTACCTTTAGAGATATTACTAAGGTTACACAAAAACCAATTGCTAATAAAGATTCTTTCGGTAGATTAAGGGTTGCAGCTGCTTTGGGTGTAACTGGAGATGCTGTAGAAAGAGCAGAAGCTTTGGTAAATGCGGGGGTAGATGCTGTAATTATAGATACAGCTCATGGCCATACAAAAGGCGTGGTTACTGTTTTAAAACAAGTAAAAAGTAAATTTCCAAAACTAGATGTTGTAGTAGGTAATATAGCCACAGCAAGTGCCGCAAAATATTTGGTAGAAGCTGGTGCAGATGCAGTAAAAGTAGGTATAGGTCCAGGTTCTATTTGTACAACAAGAATTGTTGCAGGTGTTGGTTTCCCACAATTTTCTGCAGTTTTAGAGGTAGCTGCTGCTATAAAAGGTAGTGGAGTACCAGTAATTGCAGATGGAGGTATACGTTATACAGGTGATATCCCTAAAGCAATAGCAGCTGGTGCAGACTGTGTAATGTTAGGTTCTCTATTAGCGGGTACCAAAGAATCTCCAGGAGAAACAATTATCTACGAAGGAAGAAAATTTAAATCTTATAGAGGTATGGGATCAGTAGAAGCAATGAAACAAGGTTCTAAAGATAGGTATTTTCAAGATGTAGAAGCAGATATTAAAAAATTAGTGCCTGAAGGTATTGTAGGTAGAGTTCCTTACAAAGGAGATTTATTTGAAAGCATCCATCAGTTTATTGGTGGTTTAAGAGCGGGTATGGGCTATTGTGGTGCCAAAGATGTTGAAACCTTAAAAGAAACGGGTCAATTTGTTAGAATTACAGCAAGTGGAATTAACGAAAGCCATCCACATGATGTGGCAATTACAAAAGAAGCACCAAATTATAGTAGACGATAAACTACAATTTTAAAAATTTAAAAGCTCAAGAATATTTCTCTTGAGCTTTTTTTGTTAACTTTAAACCTAAATCCTTAACATTGTAAAGTCTATTTTATAAAGTAAACGAATTGTTTTTTTTTTTAAATAACCAACCTAAATAATTATAAGTTTTTAGAGTATCTTTTGTTATTATTTTTCTGTTAACACTTTGTGGATGGATAACAGATGTAAATGGTGCTTTGGTTACTTAAATTATTAGTAATAGGTCAAATATCTTTTTTAATTATGGGGTGTAAATTTTTAAAAGATAATTATAAAACTACAAAAACGTTTACAGACTTTTATGAAGATCATTTTATAAAAGAAGAAAATTATAGGTGAATTTATACAATATTGTCTTCTAAATTAAATTACTTTAAGAATTAGACATCGTATTTATTTAATGTTTAACGTATTGTTAATCAAACACATAGATACCTCACTACATGTTGGGTATAATATTGCCTATAATTAGCTATGTTAATAAATTGAGTTAAATAGCTATTTTTGGTAGTTGATTATTAATAAAAATCAAAAAAAACAAGAAATGGCAAAAACATTATTTGACAAGGTATGGGATTCTCATGTGGTACGTAGCGTAAAAGACGGGCCAGATGTGTTTTTTATTGATCGTCATTTTATACATGAAGTTACAAGTCCTGTAGCTTTTTTAGGATTAGAAAGTAGAGGAAACAGTGTGGTATATCCAGAGCGCACATTTGCAACTGCAGATCATAACACACCAACTATCAATCAGCATTTACCAGTAGCAGATGCTTTATCTGCCAATCAGTTAGACGCATTAGAAAGAAATGCGGCTAAATATGGTATTTCTCATTGGGGTTTGGGTGATAAAAATAACGGAATTGTACACGTTGTAGGTCCAGAAAACGGAATTACCCTACCTGGTGCAACGATTGTTTGTGGAGATTCACATACATCCACACATGGTGCTTTTGGTGCTATAGCTTTTGGTATTGGTACAAGTGAAGTAGAAATGGTATTATCTACACAGTGTATTATGCAACCAAAACCTAAAAAAATGCGTATTAATGTAAATGGAAAATTAGGTGCAGGTGTAACTCCAAAAGATGTGGCTTTATACATAATTTCTAAACAAACAACTTCTGGAGCTACTGGTTATTTTGTAGAGTATGCAGGAGATGTTTTTAGAGACATGTCTATGGAAGGTCGAATGACGGTTTGTAACCTTTCTATAGAAATGGGAGCAAGAGGAGGTATGATAGCTCCAGATCAAAAAACCTTTGAATATATTAAAGGACGTGCTTTAACTCCAAAAGGAGCAGATTGGGACAAAGCTATGAAATATTGGGAAACACTGCATACAGATGAAAATGCTCAGTTTGATGAAGAATTCAATTATGAAGCTTCAGATATAGAACCAATGATTACTTATGGTACCAATCCAGGAATGGGTATGGGCGTAACAAAATCGATACCAACTGCAGCAAATGTAGAAGGTGGAGCAGAAACCTATAAAAAGTCTTTAGGTTATATGTCTTTTAATGAAGGCGAAGCTATGATTGGAAAACCGATAGATTTTGTATTTTTAGGTTCTTGTACCAATGGTAGAATAGAAGATTTTAGAGCTTTTTGTTCTATTGTAGATGGAAGAAAAAAAGCAGACAATGTTACAGCTTGGTTAGTACCAGGATCTCACAAAGTTGTAGATCAAATAAAGGCAGAAGGTTTGGATAAAATTATATCAGATGCAGGTTTCGAGTTAAGAGAACCAGGTTGTTCTGCGTGTTTGGCTATGAATGATGATAAAATTCCAGCAGGAAAATTATCGGTTTCAACATCAAATAGAAATTTTGAAGGAAGACAAGGACCAGGATCTAGAACTTTATTAGCATCTCCTTTAGTAGCAGCAGCATCTGCAGTAGAAGGTGTAGTTACAGACCCAAGAACATTATTAGTATAAACTATAAGCTACAAGCTTAAAACCTATAGCTTATTAAGAATTAAAAAATTGCTTAGAGCATAAAAGCTTAAAGCATAAAGCAAAACAAAATGGCATACGATAAATTTGAAGTATTAACAAGTACAGCATATCCATTACCAATAGAAAATGTAGATACAGATCAAATTATACCTGCTCGTTTCTTAAAAGCAACAGAGCGTAAAGATTTCGATATCAATTTTTTTCGTGATTGGAGATACAATGCAGACGGGACACCAAAAGCAGATTTTCCATTAAACAAAGAAATTTATGCAGGTTCTAAAATCTTAGTAGGAGGTAGAAACTTTGGTTCTGGTTCTTCTAGAGAACACGCAGCTTGGTCTGTGTACGATTTTGGTTTACGTTGCGTTATTTCATCGGCATTTGCAGATATTTTTAAAAATAACTGTTTAAATGTAGGAGTTTTACCAGTGCAAGTTTCTGCAGCATTTGCAGATAAATTGTTTGATGCAATTATGGCAGATCCCAAAACAGAAATCAAAGTAGATTTACCCAATCAAAAAGTAACTTTAGTAGCAACAGGAGAAACAGAATCTTTTGACATAAATACTTATAAGAAAGACAATATGTTAAATGGTTTTGATGATATTGACTATTTAAAAAATATGGAAGAAGAAATTACTAATTTTGCAGAAAGAAGACCTTTCTAAATGCTTTTCTCGAGAAAACGGGAAACCAAAAAAAGATTTTTTTTTCAAATTTGATAGGATGATTCAAAGAAAAATAGAAATAATGGATACGACATTGCGTGATGGAGAACAAACATCAGGCGTGTCGTTTTCAGTTTCTGAAAAATTAACCATTGCAAAACTGCTTCTAGAAGAGTTGCATGTAGATCGTATAGAAATAGCATCTGCAAGAGTTTCTAAAGGTGAACTAGAAGCTGTACAAAAAATTACTTCTTGGGCTTCAGAAAACAATCAATTAAACAAAATTGAGGTTTTAACTTTTGTTGATGGAGGAAAATCTATCAATTGGATGATAGAGGCTGGTGCAAAAGTACAGAACTTGCTAACCAAAGGTTCTTTAAATCACTTAAAACATCAACTTAAAAAAACACCAGAACAGCACTTTGCAGCAATTAAACAAACTATTGAATTAGCTGCAGAAAACAACATTAAAACCAATGTTTATTTAGAAGATTGGTCTAATGGTATGCGCAATTCTAAAGAATATGTGTTTGAGTTTTTAAATTTTTTATCAACACAAAATATAGAACGTATTTTATTACCAGATACTTTAGGCGTTTTAACTCCCAAGGAAACATTTACTTTTATAGAAGAAGTAAAACAAAAATATCCAACAACACATTTTGATTTTCATGGTCATAATGATTATGACTTAGGTGTTGCCAATGTGATGGAAGCTGTTTATGCAGGTATTAACGGCTTACACTTAACCATAAACGGAATGGGAGAACGTGCAGGGAATGCACCTTTAGCAAGTGTTGTAGCTGTAATTAATGATTTTATTAATGGTGTTGAAATTTCTGTAGATGAAACTGCTTTAAACAAAGTTAGTAAGTTGGTAGAAACGTTTTCTGGCTTTAGAATCCCTGTAAATAAACCCGTAGTTGGTGCAAATGTTTTTACACAAACTGCTGGTATTCATGCAGATGGAGATAATAAAAACAATCTTTATTTTAACGATTTAATGCCAGAACGTTTTGGTAGAAAACGTAAATATGCATTAGGTAAAACATCAGGTAAAGCTAATATTCAAAAAAATTTACAAGATTTAGGTATCAGCTTAAATGATGATGAACTAAAGAAAGTTACCCAAAGAATTATAGAACTGGGAGATAAAAAAGAAGTGGTTTCTCAAGACGATTTACCATATATTATTTCTGATGTTTTAGATAGCGATACAATAGAAAAACGCGTAGTTGTAAAAAACTATGTATTGGGTCATGCAAAAGGTATGAAACCTTCCACTACTTTAAAATTAATAGTAGAAGGAGTAGAATACGAGGCTCATGCACAAGGTGATGGGCAATTTGATGCTTTTATGAATGCACTTAGAAAATTGTACAAAACACATAGCAAAAAAGATTTACCAGACTTGGTAGATTATGCCGTTAGAATTCCTCCAGGAAGTCATTCTGATGCTTTGTGTGAAACCATTATTACATGGAAAAAAGAAAAACAAGAATTTATAACACGGGGTTTAGACTCAGATCAAACAGTATCTGCCATTAAAGCCACAGAAAAAATGTTGAATATAATTTAAATTAGTCAATAATCTTTAAACTTTAGTCATCGCTACATTTGACTAAAGTCTAAAGTCTACAAACAATAAAAAAATGAAATTAAATATCGCATTATTAGCAGGAGATGGAATTGGTCCAGAAGTAATAGACCAAGCAGTAAAAGTATCGGATGCTATTGCAAAAAAGTACAATCATGAAATTAATTGGAAACCAGCATTAACAGGTGCAGCTGCTATTGATGCAGTTGGAGAGCCTTATCCAGATGAAACGCACGAAATTTGTGCATCTTCCGATGCCGTTTTATTTGGCGCTATTGGGCATCCACGTTTTGATAATGATCCTTCTGCAAAAGTAAGACCAGAACAAGGTTTGTTAAAAATGCGTAAAAAATTAGGTTTGTTTGCAAATGTAAGACCTACATTTACGTTTCCATCATTATTAGATAAATCACCTTTAAAAAGAGAACGTATTGAAGGAACTGATTTGGTCTTTTTACGAGAGTTAACTGGAGGTATTTATTTTGGTGAAAAGGGTAGAAGAGAAGAAGGCGAAACCGCTTTTGATAATTGTGTTTACACAAGAGCAGAAGTACAACGTCTAGCAAAAAAAGGTTTTGAGTTGGCTATGACTCGTGGTAAAAAACTATGTTGTGTAGACAAAGCGAATGTTTTAGAAACTTCAAGATTATGGAGAGAAACTGTGCAGGCTATGGAAAAAGATTATCCAGAAGTAGAAGTTTCTTACGAATTTGTAGATGCTGTTGCCATGCGTTTGGTTCAATGGCCAAATAGTTACGATGTATTAATTACAGAAAATTTATTTGGAGATATTTTAACCGATGAAGCATCTGTAATCTCTGGTTCTATGGGCTTAATGCCAAGTGCTTCTTTAGGTGCAGAAATTGGTTTGTTTGAGCCAATTCATGGTTCTTATCCTCAGGCAACAGGTTTAAATATTGCAAATCCTATGGCTACTGTATTATCAGCAGCAATGATGTTCGAAAATTTTGGATTACAAGAAGAGGGTAAAGCAATTAGAGATGCTGTAAACAAAGCTTTAGAAAAAGGGGTTGTAACAGAAGATTTAGCTGATGGACAAAAATCTTACGGCACAAAAGAAGTAGGAGATTGGTTGGCTGAAAACATCTAGTTTTTCATAAAAAAAATAAACATTAAAGGTGCTGTTTTGTAATTTTTTCTTGTTTATTTTTGAAAAAAAATAATTACATGAAATTACAAAATGCACTTTTTTTTATTGCTTTAATTTTTAGTATTTTTTCTATAAATGCACAAATTAAAGGTAAGGTAGTAGATGCTTTAGATAATTACCCTTTAGAATATGCAAGTGTTGCTATTTATAAAGTTGCTGATAAAAAACTAGTAACAGGTGTTGTTACCAATTTAGAAGGTTTTTTTATTATTGATGCAATAAGACCTGGTAATTATTATATTGAAGTTACATTTTTAGGCTATGAAACTAAAGTAATTAAAAGTATACATCCAAAAAGTAAAGGAGCATTAATAAACCTAGATACTATTAAACTTGTTCTAGGCTCAGCAAATCAATTAAACGAAGTTGTTTTAAGAGCAGAAAAACAAATGGTTTCTCATAAAATTGATAGGCAAGTTTTTGACACCCAAAAATATCAAACTACAGTTGGTGGAAATGCCGTTGATGTAGTACGTAATTTACCATCGGTAACAATTAATGGTTTGGGTGAAATTAGTGTAAGAGGAAGTAAAGGTTTTACAGTTTTAATAAACGAAAAACCTACACAAGGTGATGCAAGTACTATTTTAGCACAATTACCAGCCAATGCTATAGAAAAAATCGAATTAATTACAGCTCCGTCAGCAAAATATGATCCAGAGGGAAAAGGAGGTATTTTAAACATTATTACAAAAAAAGGAGCTATAGATGGTACTTTTGTACAAATAAATTTACGAGGTGGATTTCCATCTATAGAAGATTACGATACGCAAGTTGCTGCAAAACGTTTTGGTGTAGATGCCACAATTAATAAAAGGTCTGGTAAATGGAACTTGTCTTTTGGAGCAAGTTATCAAAGAAACGACAAAACAGGTAGAAGAGAAGGAGATATGTTTATCATTAATACTCCAGAGAATACAACCACTTTTTTGCCTTCTAATGGTGAGCGTAGTTTTGATGAGATTACCTACAATGGTCGTTTTAATGTTGATTTTACTCCAGATGATAAGAATAACTTTTCAATAGGGTTCTTTGCAGGAAAAAGAACCAAAGATCGTTTAGCCGATATTGTCTATAATAATTATGCAGTTTCTCCAATAAATAGTAACAATCGCTTGTATAAGCTTACCTATTTTAATCATAATTTAAGAACTAGAAAAGGAGATTTTGCATTGGGTAGTTTTGATTATAGTCATAAATTTAACAATGACTCAAAATTATCAACTTCAATTTTATATGAATATACTTTTTTAGGTGGGCCAACAGAGAACGATAATTTAGGTTTTCCTGATAATGCTATTGTGTATCAAAGAGAATTTAATACTAATGATAATCCTTTGCATGGAAATCGCTTTAATTTAGATTATCAATGGAAACCATTTTCTTTTGGGATTTTAGAAACAGGATATCAATTTAGAAATTTAGAGCATACAGGTAAATTTGTATACGAAAGAAATGGGAATTTAGTACCAGAATTTTCTAGTGATGTTAGCCTAAAAAGAGTGATTCATTCTGGATATGCACAACTTTCTGGAGCAAAAAATAAATGGGACTATAATGCTGGTGTACGTTTAGAGTCAATGGATAGAGAATACAAAGAAACCTTAAGAAGTGATGGAATAGAAAATGTTTACAATTTAGATTTTGTAAAGTTATTTCCTTCAGCATCTTTACAATATAAAATTGATGATAAAACAAACATCAAAACTGCGTATAGCAAAAGAGTAGAAAGAACCACAACCTTTAAAATGAATAGTTTTGCAGAACGTGAGCATTCAGAGGTTTTTGAACAAGGTGATAATACTTTACAACCAGAATTTATTGATTTGGTTGAACTAGGCATCACTAAAAAATTAAAAGGTGGAAATTCAATTTATGCAACAGGATATTTTAGACATGTAAAGAACGTTATAAATAGGGTAAATACTCTAGCGTATCAATCTAATGGAGCAGTAATCGATAGCATTATTAATAGAGTGTATTCTAATGTTGGGAACAGTAATTCAATAGGTTTAGAAGTAGGAGCTACCATTAAACCTTCAAAAAATTGGACAAACTTTATTGGTGTAAATGTCTATAATTATGATATTGATGGCGTTTTAAATTTTAGACACAGAGATGGTGTTGAACGTAATTATGATATTGATACCAATGCTACAATTTATTCTATCAATCTAAATTCTACCTATAATTTTTGGCAAAATGCTTCTGTACAATTCACATTTAATTATTTATCTGATAGAGTTACAGCAATGGGTGAAGATTCTCGATTTTACTCACCAAACCTAACGTTTCGAAAAAAGTTTATGGAAGATCGATTGACGGCTACTTTGCAGTGGCAGAATATAGATATGGGGATATTTAAAACAAATGAACAACGCATTACCACCTCAAGTGCTAATCAGTTTTATACCACAACAAATTATGTGTATGAAGTTGATATGATTACCCTAAACTTATCTTACACGTTTAACGCTGTTAAAAATAAATCGAAGTTTATTGATAGTGAATTTGGTAAAAGAGAGTTTTAATTACAAATTATAAAACTCCATGCTCTCAATAATCAATTCTTCAGCAACTTTACAGTCTAATTTAAAATTTTCGTAATCGTTTAAAAGTACAAAATTTACTTGTCCGTTTACGTTTTTCTTATCATGCTTAAGTAGTTCTATAATAGCAACAAAATCTTCTTTTAAAAGATTTATTTTATCGTAAATAGCTAGAACTACTTCTTTTACTTCTGCAACTTTTTCTGCAGGAAAACCTAATAATTTAGAAGACATATAACTTTCGCAAACCATCCCAATTGCAATAGCTTCTCCATGTGTTAAGTTTTCTTTGTTTTCAGACTCTAAGTAAAAAGACTCTATCGCGTGTCCTAAAGTATGACCAAAATTTAAAATTTTACGTATGTTTTTTTCTTTGGGGTCTTCTAAAACAACTTCGTTTTTTATCTCAATAGATCTAAATATTAAATCTTTGATATGTATCTCTTTATTTTGTTTTATCTCATTAAATAGTTTAATATCGTAAGTAACGCCGTATTTAATAATTTCAGCCATTCCAGATTTTATTTCTCTAGGCGTAACTGTTTCTAAATAAGCAGCATCTACCAATACCATTTCTGGGTTTGCAAACAAACCAATTTGATTTTTCAACACCCCTAAATCAACACCTGTTTTTCCACCTACAGAAGCATCTACCATAGATAATAAAGTGGTTGGTACATTTACAAAATCAATTCCTCGTTTAAAACAAGAAGCCACAAAGCCACCTAAATCTGTTATAACACCACCACCTAAAGTAATTAAGAGACTTTTTCTATCACCACCTAATTCTGTAATAGCATTCCAAACACCAATACAAGTTTCTAGATTTTTATTAATTTCTCCAGACTCAATTTCTATTATTTCAATTCTGTTTTCTGCACTAAAATTTCTTATAAATTTAGGATAACAATGCTCAAAAGTATTCTCATCAACCAAAATAAAAATAGTTGAGTAGTTGTTTTTAGTTACTAAAGTAGACAATTCTTTATACGCTTTGTCTTGAAAATGAACAGGATAACTTATTGCTTTTATAGATTTCATCATAAAAATATTGAAAGTGCAAATTAACTAGAAATTATTGAATTATTTATACTCTTCAACTATCTTTGTTTTAAATTTTGATAGCTTCAAATGAATTTTTTTAATAACACACAAGTTGCTTTTGCACTAAAAACAGACTCTCAGCTAGAAAGAGCCTATTTTTTGTTTAAAATGATTCAAAACCAACCCTTAGTTAGAATTGGTAGTGCAGTAACAAATTTTGCTTTAAAAGCACATTTACCTATAGAAGGTTTAATTAGAACAACGGTGTTTGACCACTTTTGTGGCGGTGTTACCGAAGAAGACTGTATGCCAATTATAGAAAACATGTACAACAATGGCAATGTACATAGTGTTTTAGATTATTCTGTAGAAGGTAAAGACAAAGAAACAAGTTTTGATGAAGCTTTAGAGAAGGTTTTAAAAATTGTAAATTTTTGCGCAGAAAAAAAATCCATTCCATTTGCGGTTTTTAAACCCACAGGTTTTGGGCGATTTGCATTGTATCAAAAAATTACTGAAAGCAACCAATTATCCACAGAAGAAAAAAAAGAATGGGCTAGAGTAGAAGCGCGTTATCACAAAGTATGTAAAGTAGCATTAGAAAAAGATGTACCCTTATTAATTGATGCAGAAGAAAGTTGGATGCAAGATGCAGCAGATCAATTAATAGAGCAATTAATGGAAACTTACAACAAAGAAAAAGCCATAGTTTTTAATACTTTACAAATGTATAGGCATGATAGACTTGCCTATTTAAAAAAACTGCACAAAAAAGCTCTCCAAAAAGGGTTTCATATCGGTATAAAAGTGGTAAGAGGTGCTTATATGGAAAAAGAAAGAGAAAGAGCCGAAGAAAAAGGGTACCCATCACCAATTTGCGAACACAAACAAGCCACAGACATTAATTTCGATGAAGCTGTAAAATACATGATGGAACACAAAAATATGGCTATTTTTATAGGAACACATAATGAAAAAAGCTCTTATTTAGGTATGGAATTAGCAGACAAATACAAAATTAGTAAAAAAGATGCAAGACTTTGGTTTGGGCAACTATTTGGCATGAGCGATCATATAAGTTACAACCTTGCAAACCAGCAATACAATGTTGCAAAATACTTACCTTTTGGGCCAATAAGAGATGTTATGCCTTATCTAATTAGACGTGCAGAAGAAAACACTTCAGTTGCAGGGCAAACAAGTAGAGAGTTAAACCTGTTAAAAGCAGAAAGAAAACGTAGAAAATTATAATGCAAACTGTAGAAGAAATAAAACAGTTACTTCATAGAAATAAACTGAGGTTACATCAAGAGTTGTTACAAAGCAAAGAAGCTTACCATTTAATTAAAAAATCTACACACTCGCATTTAACAGAAGAAGAAAAGCAAAAAATTAAAATTCAACTGTTAGATATTTGCAAAGCCATACCCGCTTTTACGGTTTTTATGCTTCCAGGAGGCGCATTATTACTACCCTTATTAATCAAATTAATACCAGATATTTTACCATCTGCCTTTCAAGAAGATCCAGAAACAGATAACAAATAAAATAATTTGGGCGTTCCCTTTCAGGTCGCGCTTTTCATTGCAAGTCCTCGTTCGTAACCTCACTGTGGGCTTTCCATTGCAATCGCTAACGCACTTATCTAGAAGCTTTTTGCTAACATCAAAGTAAAAGAAACTCTATAAAAACCTGTTTTTAAGGCATTAAAAAAGTACAACGTAAAAATAATTAGCTATTTTTCGTATAATTCGTGTCTAAACAACTACTTTTGCACGAAATTTAAGAAAGCACAAATGCAATCAATAAGAAACATCGCAATTATTGCCCACGTAGACCATGGTAAAACTACTTTGGTAGACAAAATTATAGATCAAGCAAAAATTTTAGACGATCGTAAAGAGCGTAAAGATTTATTGTTAGATAATAACGATTTAGAAAGAGAAAGAGGAATTACCATTCTTTCTAAAAACGTATCTGTAAATTACAAAGATGTAAAAATTAATGTAATAGATACACCAGGTCACGCCGATTTTGGAGGAGAAGTAGAACGTGTATTAAAAATGGCAGATGGTGTTTTGTTATTGGTAGATGCTTTTGAAGGCCCAATGCCACAAACTCGTTTTGTATTAGGTAAAGCGATAGAATTAGGTTTAACACCAATTGTAGTAGTAAATAAAGTAGACAAAGAAAACTGTACACCAGATTTAGTACACGAAAAAGTGTTCGACTTAATGTTTGCTTTAGAAGCCTCAGAAGAACAACTAGATTTTACAACCATTTATGGTTCCGCAAAAAATGGTTGGATGTCTACAGATTGGCAAGAACCAACAGACAATATTATTCCTTTATTAGATGCTGTTTTAGAAGCTATTCCAGAAGCACCTTATAGAGAAGGTTCTCCACAAATGCAAATTACCTCTTTAGACTTTTCTGCTTTTACAGGTAGAATTGCAATTGGACGTGTATTTAGAGGAGATTTAGAAATAGCAAAAGACTATATGCTTATAAAAGCAGATGGGTCTACCAAAAAAGTAAGAATTAAAGAATTGCACGTTTTTGAAGGAATGGGTAAAGCTTCTGTAGAAAAAGTAAGAAGTGGAGACATTTGTGCAATAACAGGTATAGAAGGTTTTGAAATTGGTGATACCATTGCAGATTTAGAAAACCCAGAAGCCTTACCAAGAATAGAGGTAGACCAACCCACAATGAGTATGTTGTTTACCATTAACAACTCGCCATTTTTTGGTAAAGAAGGTAAGTTTGTAACATCTCGTCATTTACGTGACAGATTGTTTAAAGAAATGGAAAAAAACTTAGCTTTAAGAGTAGATACTACAGATTCTGAAGATAAATTTAATGTTTTCGGACGTGGAGTTTTACACTTATCCGTTTTAATAGAAACCATGCGTAGAGAAGGTTACGAGTTACAAGTGGGAAGACCACAAGTAATTATTAAAGAAATAGATGGTGTAAAATCAGAACCTTACGAAACACTTTCTATAGACGTACCAGAAGATGTAGCCTCTAAAGCAATTAACTTAGTTTCTTTACGAAAAGGAGACTTGTTAATTATGGAGCCAAAAGGAGATTTACAACATTTAGAATTTACAATTCCTTCTAGAGGATTAATTGGTTTACGTAATAAAATCTTAACAGCAACAGCTGGTCAAGCAATTATAAACCACCGATTTTCAGAGTACGGGCCTTATAAAGGCGATTTCTCCGAAGAAATAAAAGGAGCTATTGTATCATCTGCAGCAGGTAAAGCAACAGCTTATGCAATTGATAGATTACAAGACAGAGGTCGTTTCTTTATAGATCCTAATCAAGATATTTACATTGGTCAGGTTGTGGGAGAAAACGCAAAGTCTGATGATATGGGTGTAAACCTTATCAAAGGTAAAAAATTAACCAACGTTCGTTCTTCAGGTACAGATGATAGTGTAAAAATTGCACCAAAAATCGATTTCTCTTTAGAAGAATGTATGGAGTATATTAAAGCAGACGAGTATTTAGAAGTAACTCCAGAAAGCTTACGTATGCGTAAAATTAATTACAGACCATAATTTTAGTTAAATTATAAAAACAAAAAAGCTCAAGAATTTATTTTCTTGAGCTTTTTTTTGTTCCATTAACATATTTCTAAAATAGTCAAATTTTAATTTGTTAAATATAAATTAAAGAATTTATATTTTTTTTAAGAAGGTAAAGGATAATATCTTGAATATTTCAAATCAAAAATTAACAAAAACGACAATTTTGATAAATATTGAACCCGATTCAAAAATTTTACAAAAATCATTTTGATTTAAAGAAATAAAATTAAGATATTTGCACAAACAAAAAAAAATGAACTTTACTCAAAACCATCATCATTTATATAATTGCTCTCAAGCGATGTAGAAATGTATTGAATAAAGTCTAATATATTATACAAACCCGTTTGAGAAAATCAAACGGGTTTTTTATTTTAAAATCATAAAATGATTTTAAAATAATCCTGAAGAAAGTCAGGATCAATAAAACAATAAATTTGTCATTCTTGCGAAGGCAGGGATCTAAACCAAATTTGCTCAGGCAACATAAAAAACAAAAATGAACAACTTAAGAATTGCAGTACAAAAATCAGGAAGGTTAAATGAAGATTCTATGAGAATCTTAAAAGACATTGGTATTTCTATAGACAATGGTAAAGACCAATTAAAAGCAGCAGCTAGAGATTTTCCTGTAGAAGTATTTTATTTAAGAAATGGAGATATTCCTCAATATTTACAAGATGGAGTGGTAGATGCAGCCATTATTGGCGAAAACGTTTTAATTGAAAAAGGAAACAATATTGAATTTGTAGAACGCTTAGATTTTTCTAAATGCAAGGTTTCTATTGCTGTTCCTAAAGAATCTAAAGCCAGTTCTTTAAAAGATTTAGCAGGCAAACGCATTGCAACTTCGTATCCAGAAACTGTTAAAAAGTTTTTAACAGCACAAAATATAGAAGCAAATTTGCACATTATTAATGGTTCTGTAGAAATTGCCCCAAATATTGGGTTGGCAGATGGTATTTGCGATATCGTTTCAAGTGGTTCAACGCTATTTAAAAACGGTTTAAAAGAAATTGAAGTATTATTAAAATCAGAAGCTGTTTTGGCAGTTTCTCCAGAAATTTCTGCAGAAAGAAAAGCCATTTTAGAGAAAATCCAATTTAGAATTCAATCGGTATTAAAAGGAAGGCAATCTAAGTACATTTTGTTAAACGCACCCAACGAAAAATTAGATGAAATTTTGGCCTTATTACCAGGTATGAGAAGTCCTACAGTTTTGCCATTGGCAGAAAATGGGTGGAGTTCTGTACACACCGTAATTTCTAAAAATCAGTTTTGGGAAATTATAGACGAATTAAAAGCCAATGGTGCAGAAGGTATTTTAGTTTGTCCAATCGAAAAAATGGTACTTTAAATTTAGTTTATAAATTTAAAGTATGCTGAACTTGTTTCAGCATCTAATATTATAAACAAGATGATATTTTTTTGGGCGTTTTAACGGGCTTTTCGCACTCGCTTTTTTTCTGAAAAAGAAAAAAGAGCTCAAACAGTTGCTACAATCCCTAACGCTCACGCATGTTAATAAGAGAATAGAATGATGAAAGTAATTAGTAATCCATCAAAAAAAGACTGGAAACAAATTCTAGAAAGACCTACAAAAACTGTTGATGATATAGAAGGTATCGTACATGAGGTTTTTGCTGAAATTCAAAAGAATGGAGATACAGCAATTAACAAATACACACAAAAGTTTGATGGTGTTTCCTTAGAAAATAATATTGTTTCTAATGCAGAAATAGAAGAAGCCATCAATTTGGTTTCTCAAGATTTAAAACAGGCTATTACCCTAGCAAAAACAAATATTACTAATTTTCATACAGCACAAAAAACAGTAAAAGTAGCTGTAGAAACTGCAACTGGTGTTTCTTGTTGGCAAGAAAAAAGACCTATTACAAAAGTTGGCTTGTACATTCCTGGTGGAACAGCCCCATTATTCTCAACAGTTTTAATGTTAGCAATTCCAGCACAAATTGCAGGGTGTAAAGAAATTGTGTTGTGTTCTCCACCTAATAAACAAGGTAAAATTCACCCAGCAATTTTATATACAGCCAATTTATGTGGTGTAACTAAAATTGTAAAAGTGGGTGGTATCCAAGCCATTGCTGGTTTAACTTTTGGTACTAAAAATATACCGCAAGTCTATAAAATTTTTGGTCCAGGTAACCAGTTTGTAACAGTGGCAAAACAATTGGCAACCAAATTTGGTGTAGCTATAGATATGCCTGCAGGTCCAAGCGAATTATTAGTAGTTGCAGATGATTCTGCAAAGGCAAGTTTTGTAGCATCAGATTTATTAAGTCAAGCAGAACATGGTGTAGATTCTCAAGTTATTTTGGTATCTACTTCTAAAAAATTAATATCAGAAGTAGAAAAAGAAATCAACACACAAATTTTAGAGCTACCAAGAAAAGAAATAGCGCAAAAAGCTATTGAAAACTCAAAGTCAATTTTTTTAGAAACAAATGAAACTGCATTAGAATTAATTAACGAATATGGCCCAGAACACTTTATTGTTTGTACCAATGATAACAATTTTTATATACAAAATATAGAAAATGCAGGATCTGTTTTTATTGGAAATTATACTCCAGAAAGTGCAGGAGATTATGCTTCTGGAACCAACCATACATTACCAACAAACGGATTTACAAAAGCATATTCTGGTGTAAATTTAGACAGTTTTACAAAAAGTATTACGTTTCAAGAAATTAGTAAAACAGGAATTCAGAACATAGGAAATGCTATAGAACTAATGGCAGAAACAGAAGGCTTACAGGCGCATAAAAATGCAGTAACTTTACGTTTAAATGATTTAAAATAGAATGTCATTCCCATGAAAATGGGAATCCACAGTAAAATAGATTCCTGCTTTCTCAGGAATGACAAGAAAAAGTAATGAAGACAAATTTCAACATAAAAAATCTCATCAGAGAAAACATCAAAAGCATTACACCCTATTCCTCTGCAAGAGACGAATATAAAGATGCTTCATCAGATAAAATGGTGTTTTTAGATGCCAATGAAAATCCATTTGAAAATGGAGTAAATAGGTATCCAGATCCGCAGCAAAATTCAGTAAAAGACTTATTGTCTGCTATTAACAATGTTTCAAAAAAGCATATTTTATTAGGTAATGGTAGTGATGAAGTGTTGGATTTAATCTTCCGAGCATTTTGTGAGCCAAAAGAAGATAACATCATTACTTTACCACCAACTTACGGAATGTATTCAGTGCTAGCGAATATCAACAATATAGAAAACAGAAAAGTTTTATTAACGCAAGATTTTCAACCAAAAGTTGATGAAATTTTAGCAAAAGTAGATGCAAAAAGTAAAATTTTGTTTTTATGTTCACCCAACAATCCTTCAGGAAATAGTTTTACATCTAAAAAAATAGAAGAATTATTACAGAAATTTAATGGTTTAGTAGTAATTGATGAAGCTTATATCGATTTTTCTGAAGAAAAAAGTTGGTTAGAGAAATTAACAGCATTTCCAAACTTAATCATCACACAAACACTTTCTAAAGCTTATGGTTTGGCAGGAATAAGATTAGGAGTATGTTATGCTTCTGCACAAATAATTGCTGTTTTAAACAATATAAAACCACCGTATAATGTAAACGAATTAACACAACAAAAGGCTATTGAACGTTTGCAAAAGGTAGAAGAAGTACAAGAAGAAATTGGTAAGATTAAAGCAGAAAGAAATCAATTAATTGTGTGTTTAAAAGAAATCGATTTTATCAAAGAAATTTACCCAACAGATTGTAATTTTGTTTTGGTAAAAGTAGACGATGCCACAAAACGTTACAATCAATTGGTTGCAAAAGGTATTGTAGTTAGAAACAGAACTACCCAACCTTTATGTGAAAACACATTGCGTTTTACAATTGGAACGAATTTGGAGAATGAGAAATTGATTCGTGTTTTAAAAACAACCGAATAATGTAAATAAAGACCTCACAGGTTTTTAAAACCTGTGAGGTCTATAAAATAATAGATAATGAGTAAGAAAGTATTATTCATAGATAGAGATGGAACTTTAGTGCTAGAACCACCTGTAGATTATCAGTTAGATAGTTTAGAAAAGTTAGAATATTATCCAAAAGTTTTTCAATACATGGCTAAAATAGCCTCAGAATTGGACTACGAATTGGTAATGGTTACCAATCAAGATGGTTTAGGAACCGATTCTTTTCCAGAAGACACCTTTTGGCCAGCTCAAAATAAAATTATTGCTGCTTTTGAAAAAGAAGGTGTTGTTTTTTCGGCAGTTTATATAGATAAAACTTTTCCACATGAAAATGCTGAAACCAGAAAACCAAGAACAGGTTTGTTAACCAACTATTTTTCTGAGGAATATGATTTAGAAAATTCTTTTGTTCTGGGTGATAGAATCACGGACATGGAATTGGCTAAAAATTTAGGTGCCAAAGGAATTTATTTGTCTGAAAACCCAGAGTTAGGTGCAAACGAAATTGAAACTTCAAAACAAGAAATTTTAGATTGTATTGCCTTAAAAAGTACAGATTGGGCAGACATTTATCAGTTTTTAAAATTAGAAGACAGAGTTGCAGAAATCACCAGAAACACCAATGAAACTAAGATTTACATCAAACTAAACTTAGACGGTTCTGGTAAAAATAATATCAATACAGGATTGTCTTTTTTCGACCATATGTTAGACCAAATAGGGCGTCATGGAAATATGGATTTGACCATAAAAGTAGATGGAGATTTAGAGGTTGATGAGCACCACACTATAGAAGACACCATGATTGCTTTTGGAGAACTGTTCAACAAAGCCTTAGGTAATAAATTAGGTATAGAAAGGTATGGCTTTTGCTTGCCTATGGACGATTGTTTAGCACAAGTTGCTGTAGATTTTGGAGGTAGAAACTGGCTAGAATGGGATGCAGAATTCAAGAGAGAAAAAATTGGAGATATGCCAACAGAAATGTTTTTTCATTTGTTTAAATCGTTTACAGATGGTGCAAAATGTAATTTGAATATAAAAGCAGAAGGCGTAAACGAACATCACAAAATTGAAGGCATTTTTAAAGCTTTTGCAAAAGCAATGAAAATGGCAGTAAAAAGAGATGCGAATAAGATGTTTTTACCATCTACAAAAGGACTTCTTTAGCCCATCCTAACCATCCCAAAGGGAAGGAATGAATTATGGAATCGTTGCGAGTATAAACAATATTGAATAACTGAAAGTTATTTTAAACAAATGAATAAAGAAATAAAAAATATAAATTACAAGAGTGAGAGTTCTTCCCCTTTGGGGAAGTTAGATGGGGCTTTGGTAATTATAGATTATGGTGCAGGAAACATTAAAAGTATTCAATTTGCTTTTAAACGTTTAGGTATTAATGCTGTTTTAACAAATAGTATTGATGAAATTAAAGCTGCTGATAGAGTAATATTTCCAGGAGTTGGAGAGGCAAGCTCTGCCATGAAAATGTTACAAGAAAGTGGCTTAGATAAAGTGATACCGACTTTAAAACAACCCGTTTTAGGCATTTGTTTAGGTATGCAGTTAATGTGCAATCATTCAGAAGAAGGCAACACCCAAGGTTTAGGTATTTTTGATGTGGCTGTAAAGCGCTTTTCTAATGATGTAAAAGTGCCGCAAATGGGTTGGAATGTAATTAATGATTTAAAATCTGATTTATTTAAAGGCGTTAAAGAAAGAGAGTTTATGTATTTAGTGCACAGTTTTTATGCAGAAAAATGCGATGAAATGATTGCCAAAACAGATTACGAAATTGAGTATGCGTCTGCATTACAAAACGATAATTTTTATGGAGTGCAGTTTCATCCAGAAAAATCTTCTCTTGCAGGAGAGCAGATACTAAAGAATTTTCTAAAATTATAAAATTAAGACCTTTCAGGTTTTTTAAAACCTGAAAGGTCTGTTAAATTGATAAAAAGTGCGTATAATACCAGCAATAGACATCATAGAAGGTAAATGTGTTCGTTTAACCAAAGGAGATTACAATACCAAGAAAATATATAATGAAAATCCCTTAGAAGTTGCCAAAGAATTTGAAGCAGCAGGTATTCAATATTTGCATGTTGTAGATTTAGATGGTGCCAAAGCAAGTCAAATAATTAATTATAAAGTATTAGAGCAAATTGCAACGAAAACCAATTTAAAAATTGATTTTGGTGGCGGTTTAAAGGCTGATAAAGATTTAGAAATTGCTTTTAATTCTGGTGCCAATCAAATTACTGGAGGTAGTATTGCTGTAAAAAATCCAGCGGTTTTTAAAAGTTGGATTACCAAATTTGGAGCAGAAAAAATTATTTTGGGTGCCGATTTTTATCCCGATAATTTAGGAGGAAAGATCGCTACCAATGGCTGGCAAGAAGAAAGTAGTTTAGAATTGATTCCGTTTATTACTGATTATCAACAAAAAGGAATTCAATATGTAATTTGTACAGACATTTCTAAAGACGGAATGTTACAAGGTCCTAGTTTTGAAACGTACTCAAAAATACTTAACGAATGTGAAGTTGAGCCTGCCAAAACATCTTTAAAACTTATCGCTTCAGGAGGAATATCTACTTTTAATGAATTGCCAAAATTAGCAGCATTAGGTTGTGAAGGAGTAATTATTGGAAAAGCAATTTATGAGAATAAAATCAGCTTAAAACAATTAGAAAATTTTATATTAAATAAATAATCTAGATTCCTGCCTACGCAGGAATGACAGTAACAAAAATTACTTCCCTTTGGGAAGGTTAGGATGGGCTTATGTTAACAAAGAGAATAGTACCTTGTTTAGATATTAAAAACGGAAGAACTGTAAAAGGTGTCAATTTTGTAAATTTAATTGATGCAGGAGATCCAGTGGTTTTGGCAAAACAATATGCAGATTTAGGAGCAGATGAGCTGGTTTTTTTAGACATAGCAGCTACTTTAGAAAATAGAGGAACTACTTTAGATATGGTATTAAAAGTGGCGGAACAAGTAAACATTCCGTTTACAGTTGGTGGTGGAATTTCTTCAGTAGAACACGTTGATGCATTGTTAAAATGTGGTGCTGATAAAGTATCTATAAATTCATCTGCCGTAAAAAGACCTGAATTGGTAAGTGAATTGGCAGACAAATTTGGAAGTCAGTGTGTAGTAGTTGCCATTGATGCAAAACAAATTGATGGAGAATGGTTTGTGCATTTAGCAGGAGGAACAATTCCTACAGAAATAAAGCTTTTTGATTGGGCAAAAGAAGTAGAACAACGTGGAGCAGGAGAAATATTGTTTACCTCTATGAATCATGATGGAACCAAAGCAGGTTTTGCAAACGAAGCTTTAGCCTACTTATCAGAATTGGTAAATATTCCCATTATTGCCTCTGGTGGTGCAGGTACTGTACAACATTTTGCAGATACATTTACAAAAGGAAAATCAGACGCAGCATTAGCTGCAAGTGTTTTTCACTTTGGTGAAATTCCTATTTTAGAGTTAAAACAAGAATTACAAAAACAGGGAGTACCTGTAAGAATATAATAATAGTTTATAGTTATGGTTGAAGGTTTGTGTAAAAACTGAAAACCAACAACCAAAAACCAAATAAAATGAACATCAATTTTAATAAAAATAACGATGGTTTAGTGCCAGCAATCATTCAAGATGCAACAACAAAAAACGTGTTAATGTTAGGGTATATGAATGAAGATGCTTTTAACAAAACCAAAGAAACAAATTTGGTAACTTTTTTTAGTAGAACTAAAAACAGGTTATGGACAAAAGGTGAAGAAAGTGGAAATGTATTGAATTTAGTAGATATGAAACTAGATTGTGATAATGATACTTTGTTAATTCAGGTAAATCCAAAAGGACCAACTTGCCATAAAGGATCAGATACTTGTTGGAACGAAGAAAATAATTCGAATTTTGGTTTCTTTTCAACCTTAGAAAATGTGATTTCCAAAAGAGTAGCAAACAAAGACACGAAAAAATCTTACGTAGCCAATTTATTCGATAAAGGAATTAATAAAGTAGCACAAAAAGTAGGAGAGGAAGCCGTAGAAACCGTTATTGAAGCTATGGATAATAATGATGAATTGTTTTTATATGAATCTGCAGATTTACTCTTTCATTATTTAATGTTATTACAAGCTAAAGGTTTCACTTTAAAAGATATTGAAGCTGAATTGAAGAAAAGACAGAAATAAATTTTTAAAGCAACCCCAATATGAAAACTGTTTTTTTGGGGTAAAACTTATTTATTATTTTATTAAAAGTTGTTCTAAATTTTCTGTCTTGTTCAAAATCTGCACTATACAACTAGTTTTCCTCGTCTTTAAATGGTTTTTTTAATCATTGGGCGATTTTTTTTAAATACATCTAATTTTTTAGTAGTGTAGACAACTTTTTTTTAACAAATGTTTTTCTGAAAATATTTCACAATTTCAGAATAAAGTGACACCCTTTTTTGAGATTTTTTTTATCTTTCAACTTCTTAATAAATTTTAACACTTCATGAAAAAACTAGCACTACATTGGAAAATTTTAATAGGAATGGTATTAGGTATCATTTTTGGTTTTATAATGAACACAATAGAAGGAGGTAAAGGCTTTGTAACAGACTGGATTAGTCCGTTTGGAACCATATTTATCAACTTATTAAAATTGATAGCTGTACCGTTAATTTTGGCATCGTTAATTAAAGGAATATCAGATTTAAAAGATATTTCTAAAATTAAAAAAATGGGGTTAAGAACAATTTCTATCTATATAGGTACAACTTTGGTGGCTATAATTATAGGTTTAGGTATTGTAAATTTGGTAAAACCAGGCACAGGAATGTCTGCAGATACCATAGAAAAAATTAAAGCAAAGTACGAAAACTCTAGTGATGTAATCGATAAACTAACCAAAGCAACGGCACAAAATGACGCAGGTCCATTACAGGCATTGGTAGATATTTTTCCAAGTAATATTTTTCAATCTTTTGTAGATGCTAGCATGTTACAGGTTATCTTTTTTGCCATGTTTGTAGGTATTTCCTTACTGTTAATATCAGAAAAAAAAGCAAAACCTTTAATGGATTTTTTTGATTCTTTAAATGAAATGGTGATGAAAATGGTAGATCTAATCATGCTTTTTGCGCCTTACGCTGTATTTGCATTATTAGCAAATGTTATTATTGCTTTTGATGATACTGAAATTTTATTAAAACTATTAATTTATGCTTTGTGTGTTGTTGGTGGTTTGGTATTAATGATTGTTTTTTACCTATTTTTAGTAGCTGTGTACACAAAAAAATCACCAATGTGGTTTTTAAAACAAATTAGTCCAGCACAATTATTAGCATTTTCTACAAGTTCTAGTGCTGCTACTTTGCCAGTAACTATGGAAAGGGTTGAAGAACATTTAGGCGTAGATAAAGAAGTTTCTGGTTTTGTTTTACCAGTTGGTGCAACAATTAATATGGATGGCACTAGCTTGTACCAAGGTATTGCAGCTGTATTTATTATGCAAGTAGTATGGCCAGAAGGTGCTACATTTTCCAATCAATTAGTAATTATTTTTACTGCCTTATTAGCTTCTATTGGTTCTGCAGCTGTACCAAGTGCAGGTATGGTAATGTTGGTTATTGTTTTAGAATCTATCAATTTTCCAGCAGAATTATTACCTATAGGTTTGGCTTTAATTTTTGCTGTAGATAGACCTTTAGATATGTGTAGAACTACAGTAAATGTTACCGGAGATGCAACAGTATCTATGATTATTGCAAAATCTTTAGACAAATTACACGAACATCCAATTGAGAAAAATTGGGATGATAATTATGATAAAGTGAAGTAAACAAATTAAAAGTTGGGCTTTAGAAGTTAGAAAATTTCCAGCAAAAAAAAATAAAATAAACAAACAAATGGATTATTTGGTTTAAGAAAATAGGAATATTTAAATCCGTCAAATATTCAATCATCATTAAGATTTTTATGAATATAATTCATAAAAAAAACCTCACAAAGTGAGGTTTTTTTTATGTAGAAAATAACTATTTATTTTGCAGGTAAAATTTTACCAACACATTCACCAAAACCAATACGTACTTTATCATTTTTACAATGTGCCCGCATAATTACGGTATCGTTATCGTTAATAAATTTACGGGTTGTACCATCTTTTAGTTTGATAGGGTTTTTACCACGCCAAGTCAACTCTAACATAGAACCAAAACTATCTTTTGTAGGTCCAGAAATGGTACCAGACCCCATCATATCACCAGCTTCAACAGGGCATCCATTTACGGTATGATGTGCTAGTTGTTGCGCCATTGTCCAATACATATATTTAAAATTAGAGTTGGCAACTATAGTTTCATCTCCATTTTCTGGCTGAATCCCCACTTGTAAGTGAATATCATAACTTCCTTTTCCTTCTTGTTTTAAATAAGATAAAGGTTCGTGTACTTGTTTAGGATTATCGGTTCTAAATGGTTCTAAAGCATCTAAAGTTACAATCCATGGCGATATTGTAGAGGCAAAACTTTTACCTAAAAAAGGTCCTAAAGGAACATATTCCCAGGCTTGTATATCTCTTGCAGACCAATCATTAAACTGTACCAATCCAAAAATATACTCTTCAGCTTCTTCAATAGGTATTCTTTCGCCTAAAACATTGGCATCTGTTGTTATAAAAGCCATTTCTAGCTCAAAATCTAATAATTTTGTAGGTCCAAAACCAGGTGTATTACTTCCTTCAGCAGGTTTTGTTTGTCCATAAGGTCTTCTAATAGGCGTACCAGAAGGTATTATGGAAGAACTTCTACCATGATAACCAATGGGGATATGCAACCAGTTAGGTAACAAAGCATTTTCTGGATCTCTAAACAAAGACCCCACATTTGTTGCATGTTCTTTACTGGCATAAAAATCTGTATAATCTCCCACAGCAACAGGTAAAAGCATTTCTACTTCATCCATTCTAAAGATAATTTTATCTTTATGTGCTGCATTATCTCTAAGAGAACCATTGGTTACATCAAAAACTTCTGCAATTCTGTTTCTTACCAAACGCCACGTTTTCCTACCATCTGCAATAAAATCATTTAAATTGTCTTGCAAAAAGATATCGTCTGTTAAAGGGATTCCTTCAAAATAACCTAATTGATGAAAAGCACCTAAATCTATAGCAAAATCGCCAATTCTACTTCCAATGGTAATAATATCATCTCTGGTAATAAAAACTCCAAAAGGAATATTCTGAATCGGGAAATCAGAATCTTTATCTACTTTTAACCAAGATTTTCTATTAGGGTTATTTGCTGTTATTATCATTTGTGTATTTTTATTTTATTCTCAAATTTATGTAATTTTTTATCATTTATTAAAGAAAAATAATCAATAACATATTTTTAACATCCTTTTTTTAAGTTAATAACAAATCTTAATAAGTTCTACAAATTACTCATAAATTCTTATTTATTTAAATTCTGTTTTTCACTATTTTTGTTGTGTTAATAAAATCTAAAACAATGCAATTAGACAATCAAATTTTTGATCTTATACAAGAAGAAAAAGAAAGACAGTTAAATGGTTTGGAATTAATAGCTTCTGAAAATTTTGTAAGTGACCAAGTAATGCAGGCCCAAGGATCTATTTTAACCAATAAATATGCAGAAGGCTACCCAGGTAAAAGATATTATGGTGGTTGCGAAGTTGTGGATGTTATTGAGCTAATAGCTATAGATAGAGCCAAAGAATTGTTTGGAGCTGCTTATGTAAATGTACAGCCACACTCTGGTTCTCAAGCAAATACAGCTGTTTTTGCAGCGTGTATAAAACCAGGAGATACTATTTTAGGTTTTGATTTATCTCATGGTGGGCATTTAACACACGGTTCTCCAGTAAATTTTTCTGGTAAATTATACAACCCTGTTTTTTACGGAGTAGAAGAAGAAACAGGTGTTTTAAATTATGATAAAATTCAAGAAATTGCAACTAAAGAAAAACCAAAATTAATTATTGCAGGTGCATCTGCATATTCTAGAGATATTGATTTTAAACGTTTTAGAAAAATTGCAGATAGTGTAAATGCTATTTTAATGGCAGATATTTCTCATCCTGCAGGTTTAATTGCAAAAGGTATTTTAAATGATCCTTTACCACATTGCCATATTGTAACTTCTACCACACACAAAACTTTACGTGGTCCAAGAGGTGGTATAATAATGATGGGACAAGATTTTGAAAATCCGTTTGGAGAAACTTTAAAAAGCGGTAAACCAAAAATGATGTCAATGTTATTAAACTCTGCTGTTTTTCCAGGAAATCAAGGTGGGCCCTTAGAGCATGTTATTGGTGCTAAAGCAATTGCTTTTGGAGAGGCATTAACAGATGAGTTTTTAGAATATCAAATACAAGTAAAAGAAAACGCAGCAGCAATGGCTAAAGAGTTTGTTGCTAAAGGATATAAAATTATTTCTGGGGGTACAGACAATCACTGTATGTTAATAGATCTTCGTAACAAAGGTATTTCTGGTAAAGATGCAGAAATTGCCTTAGGAAAGGCAGACATTACTGTAAATAAAAATATGGTGCCTTTTGATGATAAATCTCCTTTTGTTACCTCTGGTATACGTGTTGGAACCCCTGCAATTACAACTAGAGGTTTAAAAGTTGAAGACATGAAACAAGTAGTAAACTTTATTGATGAAGCAATTCAAAATGCAGATAATGAAGAAGCTTTACATGAAATTGGAGAAAGAGTTTCTGAAATGATGAGCTCTAGAAGACTGTTTGTTATGTAAACAACCATAAATATAATTTAAAAAACACCAAGATATAAGTCTTGGTGTTTTTTTTTGAAAGAAAATTAATCGTTGTTTTTAGCTCTTTCTATAATTTTTTCAGGAAGTGCTTTTTTAGCTTTAGCGCCCATTTTTTTCAGCTTTTCGATACTTGTAATAATATTTCCTCTACCATCTACTAACTTATTCATAGCACTAGAATACTCTTTTTTACTATCATCTATACGTTTTCCTATTGTAATTAAATCGGTTAATAAACCTTGAAATTTATCGTACAAAGCACCAGCTTGTCTTGCAATTTCTAACGCGTTTCTTTGTTGTTTTTCGTTATTCCACATAGTATCTATAGTACGTAATGTAGCTAATAGAGTAGAAGGTGTAACAATTACAATATTTTTTTCGAAAGCTTTATTATATAGATTCGTATCTGCATTTAATGCCACAGCAAAAGCAGGTTCTATTGGGATAAATAGTAATACAAAATCTGGCGATTCTATTTTATATAAGTCTTCATATTTTTTGTCGCTCAATTGTTCTACATGTCTTTTTAAAGAATTGATGTGTTCCTTTAAAAAACGCTCTTTTAAATCATCATCTTCTGCATTTATATATTGTTCATAGGCAACTAAAGAAACTTTAGAATCTACAATCATTTTTTTGTTATCTGGTAAATGAATCACCACATCTGGTAACACCCTTTTTCCATCATCATTGGTAAAGCTTTGTTGTACAAAATACTCTCTATTTTTCTCTAAACCAGATTTTTCTAATACGCGTTCTAAAACCAATTCGCCCCAATTACCTTGCATTTTATTATCACCTTTTAAAGCTTTAGTTAGGTTTAAGGTTTCTTTACTCATTTGTTGATTCAGTTCTTTTAAACCCAATATTTGTTGACGTAAAGCAGCATGATAATCGATACTTTCTTTGTGGGTTTTTTCTACTTTATCTTCAAAACCTTTAATTTTCTCTTGCAAAGGGTTTAAGATATTTTTAATATTTTCTTTGTTTTGTTCTGTAAATTTTGATGATTTTTCGTCTAAAATTTTATTAGCTAAATTTTCAAATTCTTTGGTAAATTTTTCATTTAATTTTTCTAATTCGCCTTTGTTGTCATGTAATTTTTCTGAGGTATTTTTAAACTCTGTTTCCAAACGAGTTTTATCAGAAATTAAACTTTCTTTTTCTTTTTGAATAAATTTTAGCTCACTTTGAAGTTCTTCTAACTTGGTTTCTAAATTTTTTACGCTTTGATTTAGTGTATTGTTTTGGATTTCTAGCGTATTTTTTTCTTTTTCGGAACTACTTTTTTCTTTTTCTATTTGTAATTTAGAAATTAACTTACCTATAAATAAGCCAATTACAGTAAATATTAGAGCTATTAAAAGGTTAATAATTATTTGTGTCATCATGTGAATTTAAGTCCTTAAATTTATCACTTTAAAAGATAACAAAAAACTCTATAACTGAGATTTTGTAAACAAATATGTAAATTGATAGATGAAGAGACTTGCAAGATTTATACTACACACTCTTTTAGGTTGGAAAGTTGCAGGAAGTTTTCCTGAAAAACCTAAAAAATATGTTGTTATTGCAGCGCCACATACAAGTTGGGTAGATTTTCCTATTGCTATTTTAACACGTATGAGTTTAGGAACTATGATTCACTTTATTGGTAAAGATTCACTATTTAAATGGCCTTTTGGATATTTTTTTAGAGCTTTGGGAGGCACTCCTGTAGATAGAAGTAGAAGCAATAATTTGGTAGATGCGGTTATTCAAATTTTTAATAAAAAAGAAAGTTTTAAGCTGGGTTTGTCTCCAGAAGGTACCAGAAAAAAAGTAGAAAAATGGAAAACAGGTTTCTATTTTATTGCAAAAGGGGCAAATGTACCTATTGTTATGGCTACTTTAGATTTTGAAAAAAAACAGGTTAAAATATCAGCACCTTATTATATAACAAACAATTTAGAAGAAGATTTTAAATATTTTAAAAAATTTTATAAAAATATAAAGGGGAAAAATCCTGAATTATCATAATTTTAAATATTCTACAAATAGATAAATTTAAATAATTAATAGCATATGCTATGGCATTAATTATCTAGCTTATTTGAGCCATTTTTTATTGGTATTGTTCTGCAACTTTAGCAGTAATACCCACTATAACTTCTGTTGCTTTTATCATAGATTCTACAGGAATATACTCGTAACGTCCATGAAAATTATGCCCGCCAGCAAAAATATTTGGACACGGTAAACCTTTGTAAGAAAGCTGTGAACCATCTGTACCACCTCGTATGGGTTTTATTATTGGTGTAATGCCAATGTCTTTCATTACTTCTTCTACAATATCTACAATATGCATTACTGGTATAATTTTTTCTTTCATATTAAAGTATTGATCTTTTAGATCTACTTGTATTAATTCTTGCCCAATTTTTTCATTTATATCTTTAGCTATTCTTTGAAACATTTTTTTCCTTTGGGTAAATAATTCAAAGTCATGATCTCTAACAATATATTCTAAAACCGTTTTTTCTACGCTACCAATCATATCATGTAAATGAAAAAAGCCCTCATAGCCTGTTGTTTTTTCAGGAACCTCTTCTGTTGGTAAAGCTGCTATAAAATCGTTGGCAATATTAATAGAATTGATCATTTTACCCTTTGCATATCCTGGATGTACAATTTTACCAGTTACAGTAATTTTAGCACTTGCAGCATTAAAATTTTCATACTCTAATTCTCCTATTTGACTACCATCCATTGTGTATGCCCAAGCTGCATCAAATTTATTTACATCAAATTTATGAGCGCCTTTGCCAACTTCTTCATCTGGTGTAAAACAAATTCGAATTTTACCATGTTTAATTTCGGGATGTTGCATTAAGTATTCCATAGCAGTTACAATTTCTGTAACACCTGCTTTGTCATCAGCTCCTAAAAGTGTAGTACCATCTGTGGTGATAAGAGTTTGCCCTTTATATTGTAATAAATCTTCAAAATAATCTGGAGATAAGACAATGTTTTTTTCTTCATTTAGTAGAATATCATTAGCTTTATAATCTTCTACAATTTGTGGTTTTACATTTTTACCTGTAAAATCTGGACTTGTATCCATATGTGCTATAAAACCAATAGTAGGTACTTTATAATCGATATTACTAGGCAATGTGCCCATGATATAACAATTTTCATCTAAAGTAACCTCTTGCAAACCAATAGATTTCAAATCTTCTACTAAAATTTTAGCCAAATCCCATTGATTTTCTGAACTAGGAAAATTTGGGTTGTTTGGATTCGATTCTGTATCTATAGTTACGTATTTTATAAATCTATTTGTGATGTGTTTTTTAGCAATCATTTATTGTAATTTTATTTTTTCTAACAAACTTATAGCTTTGCAAATTCTTTTATCTACTAAAGAATCTCCATAAATTAACGCTTTTGCTAATAAAGAGTTTTTGTCATCTATTTTGCAAAAAACCTGTAATTGTAGGTATTTAAATTTTTCTTTTTTTCCATAAGCGATTGTAAAATAGCTTGGTTTGTTTAAAAAAGTAATTTCTTGTCCTTTCACTTGTACTAATTTATTGGCTAAATTGTCTTGTTCTATTTTCAATTTAAAAATATCATTAATATTGATATTATTTTTTATATAATTGATATCCAGCAATATAGAAGATGTTAATTTTTGAATAGTGTCTGCAGCATAAATAGAAGATTGATAGTTGTCTGTATATAAATTAACATTCCAAGTTTTTGGGAGTTTTACAGAAAAATAGCCATTTGTACTTGTTGTTTCTTCTAAATTTTTGAAAAATACCTCTTTACAATTGCATATTTTTTGTAAATCGGTTTTTTGTTGACAAGAATACAATAGAAGAGAAGCTATTATTGTATATGCTATTGATTTTATGCGCATTAGTCTATTTTTAATTTTCCTATTTTTTGATGACCACTTAACCAAGCTGTATTTTTATCTACAAATTGTATGGCATAATAGCTATCTTTAGAAACATCTTTCCAGGTTTTGCCACCATTATTAGAAAAAGAAACTCCGGTTTTACCCACTGCAAAAACTTCTTTACCATCTGTATTTGGTACATATTGCACGCAACTTTTATAGTTAGGCTGTTGTTTATCTGCCACCAGTTGCCACGTTTTGCCACCATCTGAAGTAATTGCTTTATTAGCTGAGTTTTCTAAAGGTTTTGCATAATTACCACCTATAATAATTCCTTTATTTTCATTAGCAAAATCTATGGAATATATTCCTTGAGGTCCATTGCCTTGTATAATTGGTGTTTGAGTAACTGTCCAGTTTCGTCCAAAATCTGTAGACTTTAATATTCTAGCTTTGCTGCCACCAGAAGCTATCCAAACTGTGCTGCCAATTGTTTTAATATTGGTGTTGCTAGCTGCAAAAAAAGCTTCGTCTTTAGCTATTTTTGGTAAGTTTTTACAAGGTAATTTTTGCCATGTTTTACCACCATTACTGGTTAAAAGGATAGACGCACAATTTTCTGTGGGATCTCCAACTGCGATTCCATGCAAATGATCATCAAAAAACGTAAGCGCATCATAAAATACTTTTGGGTGTTCTTCTTTGTATTGTAAGGTGAATTTTCCATCAGAAATTTTATATAATAAACCAGGATTTTCAATAGAAAACGCAAAATAATCTTTCCCATTAAAGGCTAAACTTCTAAAATGTGGTACAATAGAATCTTGGTAACGTATGTGTAAAGCATTCCAAATAGTGCCATTATCCGTAGTAAAACCAACATCGCCATTAGAGCCTGCATAAAACACACTTTTATGATCTACCACTTGAATTGCACGAATGCTGGTACGATTCATTTTAAACTCTTTAATACTCACTCTTTCTATATTTCTTGGAATATATTCTTCTTTACAAGCGATAAAAAAAAGGAATGCAAAAATAAATGTGGCTATTCTTCTCATTTTTGATATTTTTATAGGACTAAAGTACACAAATCAAAATAGATAATGAAAAAAGCATTGGTGATTTCTGGAGGTGGAAGCAAAGGAGCTTTTGCAGGGGGTGTTGCACAATATTTAATGAAAAAAGAAAAGAAAGAGTACGATTTGTTTTTAGGTACCTCTACTGGTAGTTTAATGGTTTCTCATTTGGCAATGGGGATGTTAGACGAATTAAAAGAACTTTACACGAATGTAAATCAAGAATCTATTTTTAGTAATAATCCTTTTAAAATTAAAAAAGTTGCTGGCGAAAAGGTTGTTAGTATCAATCACTTAAATACTTTTTGGAATTTTTTAAATGGAAGAAAAACCTTTGGAGAAAGTAAAAACTTACGTTCTTTAATTAAAAGAAACGTTACAAAAGACATGTATAACAGTATAAAAGAAGCCAATAAAGAAGTTGTGGTAACTGTGTCTAATTTGACAGCAAATCAAATAGAATATAAATCTATATATGATTGTAGTTATGATGATTTTTGCGATTGGATTTGGGGTTCTTGTAACTATGTGCCTTTTATGAGTTTGTTAGAAAAAAATTATTGTCAGTATGCAGATGGTGGTTTTGGCTCGTTAATACCTATTAGAGAAGCTATTTTAAGAGGTGCAACAGAAATTGATGCTATTATTTTAGAAACCGAGGTTACTCAGCTAAATAAGTTGCCAGCAAAAAACCCTTTTTCTTTACTCTTTGATGTGTTTGACTTTATGTTGACCCATGTAGAAAGACATAATATTACCATTGGTAAATTGGCAGCAGCTAATAAAGATATTAAATTGAATTTATATTATACACCCACTGTTTTAACTACAAATTCTTTGGTTTTTGATAAGAATTTAATGCGTAAATGGTGGAAATCTGGTTATAAATATGCAAAATCTAAAAAAGAAGAAAAAATGAGTGAATTTAGACCAGATATTTTAACAGATAAAGAAATGATTTGGTAAATCAATTAAACGAATGAGTGCGTGCAGGGTTAAATTATTCATTTTTTAACTCCTAAAAATTTAGGAGATACTTCACCTTTATGAGTAACACTTTTTTAAAAAAATAAATAACGAATTTTATTAATTTTTAAAAATCTTATTGATAAAAATGATACAAGTTCAAAAGGTCAAATAAGTTTGAGAAAAACAACTTTTACCTAGATTTTTACGTTTAAAATAGTGATTATTTTTTAAAATTTTCTACGTACATTTCTTGACTAAAAGGCTGCATTATTTTAGAGTCTAACATAGGTTTTTCTTCAAAAGAGAAAGAAGATTTACCTAACAGATATTTTCCTCCTGTTGTTATAAATGTAATTGTCCTATCTAACAATGGATCAGATTTTTCACCTAAAACGCCTAAATTAATTGTATCGTCATCTCTACCAAAATCTTCAGCAAACTCAATATTTGGTATATAACCATTTGGATTATTTTCTCCATTTGCATTTTTAATTTCTAACACAATTGGCTGTATTGCATAAGTATGATTTGGGTTTAAATTTAAACCATTTCTTCTGTAATTATCAGAGTCATATATTGTTATAGAACCTACTTGTTTCCCCACAGTTTTTGTTCCAACTAAATTTACATCAATATATGCACTCATTCCATTAATTACAAGTTCAGATGCTGAAGCAGTATCATCAGTAACAATAAAATAAACTTTTTGTAATGATAAACTATTAATTGGTTCGTTCAATATAATAGTACCATTGTTATCTGTATTTACAATTTGGTCTGTAAAGTTATTTAGAAAAAGTGCTGGGTTAGTGGCTTTCATAACTTTTTCATTCCAAAACTCTTGTGAGAATAGTTTTCCTGTATTTGTTCCGTTTATCATGCTTGCTAAATAGGTTGCAGTTCTTACACTACCACCACCATTATACCGTAAATCAATAATTAAATCGGTAATATTTTCTGATTGAAAAGTTGCAAAAGCGGCATTTAATTGAGCATCAAATGAACTCGCAAACTGATTGTACAAAAGATAACCAATTTTATTTGTGCCTTCATTAAAAGTTTTTGTAATCGCTACAGGGTTTTCTTGAAATTCTTCTTTTGTTAAATTAATTGTAGTTCCATTTACTGTTGGATTTCCTGCATTAAAATTGGCTAAATTTACTGTATAACTTGTATTTGTGCCAAACAACAAAGTTCTAAAGTTTGTAGTAGTAATTTGTGTTCCATCTATTCCATTAAAAACCATACCTCTTAAAACCCCTTTGTTTTCTGCATCAGAACCAGGAACTACATAATAAACAACGCCATATACATTTGTATCATTACCTTTATATGTGTATAATTTAAATTCCATTCCGTTTGTTAATCTAATTCCTTGAAAAGAGTTTTCTAATTCCACATAATCATCTACAATCCAAGAAAAACGATCTACAACGTCAGGTTGAAATCTAACAGCTTGAAAGATATCTTCTGGTGTATTAAAGCTTGAAGTAAAATTATTTAATTCACGTTGATTTGAAAAACGTGTATCTGCCAAATCAGGCACATCACTTTGCCAGTAATAAAAGGCATTCATACCTTTCCAAACAAAGTCATTAATTTCAATATCTAAAGGAATATTTTCAACTTTTTCAGAACAATTAAAAAAAAGTAAAAAGCTAAATATTAGTGTAATAATTTTAAATATATTTTTCATTTTTGAACATTTATTTTAATTGTAATATAACGCAATTTAAAGAATTTTAGTATTATTTTTAAATTCTATTGTAACAAAAAAAATACTTGTTCGTCGTAATTATGTAAACCCCTTAAAAAGTTGGTAACATAAAAGAGGTTTGCAAAAACAATCAACCCAACAATAATGAAGCAGTCAGACTTTTTAAAAGTTGTTTTACCATTTAAAGATAAAGTTTTTAGGTTAGCAAAAAGACTTTTAGTTTCTACAGAAGAAGCTGAAGATGCAACCCAAGAGTTATTTTTTAAATTGTGGAAAAGCAAAGAAAAAATAGCTGATTATAAAAATGTTGAGGCGTTTGCTATGACGATGACTAAAAATTATTGTTACGATAGATTAAAATCTAAACAAGCAAGTAACTTAACATTAGTACATAGTAATTATAAAGAAAAGGATGCGTCTTTAGATAAAAAGGTAGAATATAGAGATAGTGTAAATCAAGTACATCAATTGATAGAAAACCTACCTGAGCAACAAAAAATAATTATTCAACTAAGAGATATAGAAGAATATGATTTTGATGAAATCTGTAAAATGGTAGATATGAAACCCACAGCAGTTAGAGTAGCATTGTCTAGAGCAAGAAAAACTATTAGAGAAGAATTAATAAAAAAACACAACTATGGAGTTAGCTAACATAGAAAAATTAGTAGAAAAGTATTTAGATGCTACTACTACTTTGCAAGAAGAGGCCACCTTAAAACAGTATTTTACAGAAGGTAATGTTGCACCACATTTGCAAGAGTATGCATACTTATTTAACTACTTTGCAATTGCAAAAAATGAAAAATTTACAAAAACCATAAAGTTAGAGCCTAAGAAATCTAAAAAGAAAAACTTAAAATTGTGGTCTGTAGCAGCCTCTATTGCATTGCTAATTAGTGTATTTGTTGGGCAACAACAATATAAAGAATACCAACAAAGAAAAGAAGCTGAAAGAATTTTCGCTCAAGTAAGTAAAGGTTTAATACTATTGTCTACCAACTTAAAAAAAGGAGAGCAAGCTGTAGCAAATTTATACACTTACGAAAACACCGTAAATAAATTATTAAAATAAAAACCAAGTAAAAATAGTAAAACCAAGTAAAAACAGAAATTATGAAAAAATTAATAGTATTATTAGCTTTCATTGTTACACCAATGGCAACAAGTGCACAATCTTTTTTTGATAGTCTAGAAAACACAGATGGCGTAGATATGGTTCTAGTAACCAAAGATATGTTTGAAATACTATCTAAATTTAATCCTAAAAAACTAAAAGACAGTAAAGAAATAAAAGTGTTTGAAATGATAAACGATCTAAAGGAATTTAGAATGTTCTCATCAGACAGTAAAGACATTGCCAATAAAATGGAAGAAATGGCTAACACAGCTATAAAAAAGAATAAGCTTACAGAGTTAATGCGTATTAAAGAAGACGATTCTCGTGTAAAAATTTATGTAAAAGCTACAAAAAACAAAGATTATGTTAGCGAAGTTTTAATGTTTATTAAAGGCGTTAACAAACAAACAAATGGTATGGCAGAAGCAATAATTGTTTCCTTAACAGGTACTATAGACATTAATAAAATGTCTGATTTAGCAGATACCTTTATAAATAACGAAAAATCTAACTAGAACTTTTAAAGTTATTTTTAACACTAAAAAACACAAATAAAATGAAAAATATATCTAAAATACTTTCTATATTAATTTTAGTTTTATTGATAACTTCTTGTAAAAACGATAAATCTTTACAAAGTTATTTGGTAGAAACAAGTACTAAAGAAGGTTTTATGACTGGAGATTTACCCGTAAGCTCAGTACTTACTGCAAAAGCAGATGTTTCTAATGATGTAAAAGAAACAATTAAAAGTATTAAAAAAATTAACGTTGTCTATTTGCCAAAAACTGCACAAAATGAAGCTCAGTATTTATCAGAAAAAACAACTTTACAAAACATCTTTAAAGATAATAAAGAATACAAAAATCTAATGACTATGAAAGCAAAAGAGATGAATGTAAAAATTTATTATTCTGGTGATACCGATTCTATAGACGAAGTAATTGCTTTTGGTTTTAGTGATCAAAAAGGGGTAGGAGTTGCAAGGTTATTAGGAGAAAACATGAATCCTGCAAAAATAATAGAAACGATAAAGGGTATGGATTTTAATGAAAATAGTCCATCTTTAAAACAGTTTTCTAAAATGTTTAAAAAGAATTAAAAAAGAAATTCAATCAACCGAAAAAGCCTTAATTGTAAAAAATAATTAAGGCTTTTTTACAATTAATTGGGTATATTTTTTGAATTTAACTGCTCATTAACATCAACTATTTCTATAATTATTACTTTTGAACTTTCAAGAAATTATAATTTATGAAGTTTAAAATTTGTTTTTTAATTCTGTTTTTAGGGATTACAACAATTGGTATATCGCAAAATACCACTAACTACAAAGCAGAAAGAGAGAAAACACACAGCTTAATTCATACCAAATTAAAGGTAGATTTTAATTTTGATAAAAAAGAGCTAAATGGAGAAGCTTGGATAACTGCCAAACCTTATTTTTATGACTCGAGTACTTTTGTATTAGATGCAAAAGCAATGTTGATTCATACGATTACATTGCAAAATAAAAAGTTAGATTATCATTATGATGGATATCAAATCACTATAAATCTACCTAAAAAATATACCAAAGAAGAAACTTTTACAGTTTACATCAACTATACTGCAAGACCAGAAAAAGTAAAAGAAAAGGGGAGTGATGCCATTACTGCTGCCAAAGGCTTGTATTTTATAAATGCTTCTGGAATAGATAAAAACAAACCAACACAAATTTGGACACAAGGTGAAACAGAAGGAAGCAGTTGCTGGTTTCCAACGATAGATGCTCCAAATCAAAAAACAACTCAAGAAATTTACATTACAGTTCCTAATAAATATGTAACACTTTCTAATGGCGAATTGGTGAATCAAACAAAAATTGGAGCAAACAGAACAGATTACTGGAAATTAGATAAAAAACATGCACCATATTTGTTCTTTTTAGGTGTGGGCGAATTTCAAATTATAAAAGATACACATAAAAACATACCTGTAAACTATTATGTAGAAAAAGAATACGTGCCTTATGCAAAACAAATTTTTGGTAATACACCCGAAATGATGCAGTTTTTCTCAGAAAAATTAGGGGTAGAATTCCCTTGGAACAAATACAGCCAAATAGTAGTTAGAGACTATGTTTCTGGTGCTATGGAAAACACTACAGCAGTAGTTCATGGAGAACAAGCTTACCAAAAACCGGGGCAATTAATAGATGAAAATAAACATGAAAATACCATTGCTCATGAGCTTTTTCATCATTGGTTTGGTAATTTAGTTACTTCAGAAAGTTGGAGTAATCTAACTTTAAATGAATCATTTGCAAATTATAGCGAGTATTTATGGTTAGAATATAAGTATGGTAAAGAAGCTGCAGCAATGCATTTGTATGATAACAATCTCCTGTACTTAAATGGACAAGAAACAGATAAAAAGTTAGTTCGTTTTAATTATGATGATAAAGAAGATCTATTTGACTTAGTAAGTTATAATAAAGGAGGTGCCATTTTGCACATGCTTAGAAATTATGTAGGTGATGAAGCCTTTTTTACAGGATTAAAAACGTACTTGACCGAATACAAATATCAGTCAGCAGAAGTACATCAATTACGTTTGGTTTTCGAGAAAATTACGGGTAAAGATTTAAATTGGTTTTTTAACCAATGGTATTATGGTGCCAATCATCCTACAATTAGTGTTTCTTACGATTATAATTTAATTAGAAAAACAGTTACTGTAAACATTTACCAACAACAGATAGAAAAGTTCCAATTTCCTTTAACTATAGATATTTTTGAAGGCAATAAAAGAAGAAGAGAAACTGTTTTTATAGAAAATAACGATGCCTCTTTTACCTTCAAATACAATAAACAACCTACACTAATACAAGTAAATGCAGATGGTGTTTTATTGTGCGAAATCAATGAGAATAAGGTTGTAAGCGATTATATTTTTCAACTAAAAAATGCTGAAAATTACGGACATAGAAGAGAAGCTTTGTTAGAAGTAGCAAAAAAACAAGATGACAAAGAAGCTTTTAAAGCCGTTGTTTCAGCTATGGATGATTCTTCTTATAAAATTAGAGTATTAGCATTAGAAAATGTAGATTTAATAAATAAATTTTCTAAAAAAGATGCGATTAGAAAAATTATACAAATGGCAAAACAAGACAATAAAACACTTGTGCAAGCTGCTGCTATAGAAACTTTGGGTAAATTAACAGATCCAGAATTAAAGCAAATTTTTGTAGAGGGTTTAGAAAGTAAATCGTTTGCTGTGTTGGGTAAATCTTTAGTAGCTATGTATTATGTTGATCAAAATTTGGCTATAAAAAAATCAAAAGAATTGCCAGATGAAGTTAGAAAAATACTAGCAAACCCATTAACAAAAATATTTATAGAAGCTAATGACGAATCTGAATTGATATTTATAGCTAAAAACATAATTTCTGGCATGTATTTATCAGGAAACAGTACGAACAAGGTACTGTACGAAAAAGCATTTAATAGAGTTTCTAAAAGCAATAATATAAAGGCGATTAAAAACTTATTAGATGATATGGCTGCTAAAGGAATTCAGTATAAAAAATTCAATTTTAATAAGGTGATGATTAATTTAATGCGCTCTATGGTTTTAGAACAAGAAAAGAGTAGTAATTCTAATAAAGATAGAAATATTGCCATTATTAAAACTGCAATGGCGTCACTGATAGAGTAAATTTATTAAAAAATTATACTCTCTATTTTATATTATAAATTAGATATCGATATTTATAAATTAAATTCATTATATCTTTTTCAATGATTTTATTAGGAGTGTGTAGGTTCGTGTAAATTATTGAAGAATGAAAAAAATTGTGTCAAGAACAATTTTACTTCGAGTTTTTATAACACAAATAAACCACAAGTACCCTTAATTATTATTTCAAATATTCATCAAAAGTTCCATCTGCATAAAAAACAACAATACGTTGTATTTTTTTTTCTGATGAGATATTAGAGTTATTAAATAAAGGTGGAGTAGTAGCTGTAGGTTGTGTTTTAGAAACTTGTTTTTTAGGAAAAACACCTGTGCCATTTAATAACCAATGGATATCAACATCTATAAATTCTGTAGTTACTTTTAAAATAAAATCTAAACTAGGTTTATTTCTGCCAGATAAAATATGAGAGATGCTAGAACGCTGCACACCTACTTTATCTGCAAACATAGAAGCAGAAAGTTGATGATAATCCATAATCTTTTTTAGTCTTTCTGTAAAATCACTACTGTTTATCATTGTAAAATGCTATTGTGTTACAAATGTAAAACTATTGAATTTAATGGCAAAGTTAAATTTTAAATTAAAATAAAAAAGGATAAATATAATTAAACCTAAACTTTAAATAAAATACATAAACAACTAAAATTAAATATTTTAATTTTATATATAATTTTTTTCTATTGCATAAATTATTGAAATTATGTAGGAAAACCAGGTGTTTACATGTTGTTTACAGAAGTTAATTTTAAGAGCAAATTACCTGTTCACATTTGTAACATTTTTAAAATTTACAATTGTAACTTTTTAGTTTGATTACAAATGTGATTGGTTTATTTTTACAAAATATTATTGCACCTTTACTATGAGCTTACTATCTATAGAATTTTTAGAAACTATTTTTACAGAACAAAAAGAATTATCACTTTTTGGAAAATGGATTCGTTTTGAAGACATCCGAAATTTATTTGAAAAATATCAAAGTCTTTTTGAGGTTACACAAATAGGTACTTCAGAACAAGAAAGACCAATTTATCAACTTAAAATAGGTTCTGGAGAAAAGAAAATATTATTATGGTCTCAAATGCATGGTAATGAAAGTACAGGAACCAGAGCTTTGTTTGATTTATTCAATTGTTTTCTAAATACAAAAAATAATAATTTACAGTCTATTTTAAAAGAATGCACCTTGGTTTTTATCCCTATGCTTAATCCTGACGGTGCAGAAGTTTATACAAGAGTTAATGGAAACAACATAGACTTAAATAGAGATGCAGTAGATAGAAAAGCAAAAGAAAGTAAATTGTTACGTACTATTTTAGAAGGTTTTAATCCTGAATTTTGTTTCAATTTACATGATCAAAGAACCATTTTTAATGTAGAAAATACCAATAACCCAGCTACCATTTCTTTTTTAGCACCTTCAGAAGAGGAAACTAGAATGCTTACAAAAGGCAGAATAGCCACAATGAATGTTATTGTAGCTATGAATACAATGTTGCAAAATATTATTCCCAATTGTGTTGGTAGGTATACAGATGAGTTTTACCCAACCGCAACAGGAGATAATTTTCAAAAATTAGGGTACAATACTATTTTGATAGAATCTGGTCATTTTCCAAATGATTATGTAAGAGAAGAAAGTAGAAAATATACTTTTTTCTCGATTTTACAAGGCTTGTATTACATTGCAAAAACATCAGAATTTAAAACTTACAAAACCTATTTTAACATTCCTAATAACGATAAAGTATTTTATGATGTCATTCATAGGTACCCAAATTCAGAAAATGATGTTGCTTACCAATATCAAAATGAAATTATAGACAATAAACTGATTGCTAAATTGGTAAAAGTTGATGAAAAATTGAAAAAAACCAATATTGGGCATCACGAAATCGTTTTCGAAAAGGATTTTTTTTAAATATTTCTCATTTTTATTCTTGTTTAGTTAAATTTAATTCATAGATTTGCTGCAATAATTGAATAATATATAAATTATGAAAAAATTCATCTTAGACGAAATAGACCATCAGATCTTAGATATTTTAATTGAGAATGCAAGAACACCTTTTACAGACATCGCAAAACAGTTGTTAGTATCTGCAGGAACTATACATGTTCGTGTAAAAAAAATGGAAGATGAAGGCATTATACAAGGCTCTACATTAACACTTAATTACGAAAAAATGGGGTATTCTTTTATAGCGCATGTAGGTGTTTTTTTAGAAAAAACTTCTATGACTCAAAGTGTAATTGAAAACTTAAGACAAATACCAAACGTAACAGTAGCCTATGTTACAGCAGGAAAATATAATATTTTTTGTAAAGTAAGAGCAAAAAGCACTAACGATGCTAAAGATATCATTTATAAAATAGATGATGTACCAGGTGTTAATAGAACAGAAACCATGATTGCTTTAGAAGAAAGCATTAACGATAAGAAAAGAATGATGCATGCAATTTTTAAAGAGCTGTAAATAATTTTTCTTTCTTAAAGTATTCAAAAATCCTTACCATTTCAAATGATAAGGATTTTTTTATAGATTCTATTTTTAAATTATTAAGTTTGTTTAGGTTGCAATATCAATAATTTATGTCTGATAAAATTAAATTTATCGCAAGATCTATTTCTAAAGAGCTATTACTAAACTTATACAAAAGTTTACTAAAGCCACGCTTAATAGAAGAGAAAATGCTGATTCTATTAAGACAGGGTAAAATATCTAAATGGTTTTCTGGTATTGGGCAAGAAGCCATTGCTGTGGGCGTAACTAAAGCTTTGCGTGATGATGAGTATATTTTACCAATGCACAGAAATTTAGGAGTTTTTACAAGTAGAAATATTCCTTTGGATCGCTTGTTTTCTCAATGGCAAGGTAAATTAAATGGCTATACAAAGGGTAGAGATAGAAGCTTTCATTTTGGGACACAAGATCATCACATTGTTGGTATGATTTCTCATTTAGGTCCACAAATGGGAGTTGCAGACGGAATTGCATTGGCAAATAAACTTAAAAACAACAACAAAGTTTGCGCTGTTTTTACAGGTGAAGGTGGTACAAGTGAAGGCGATTTTCATGAAGCTTTAAACGTTGCTTCTGTCTGGAGTTTACCTGTTTTATTTTGTATAGAAAACAATGGTTACGGCTTATCTACACCTACTTCAGAGCAATTTAATTGCAAAAATATTGCAGATAAAGGCATTGGTTATGGTATAGAGAGTCATATTATTAATGGTAATAATATTTTGGAAATCTACTCTAAAATCAGTGAAATTGCAAAGAGTATTCGCAAAAAACCAAGACCTGTTTTAATTGAATTTAAAACGTTTAGAATGCGTGGCCATGAGGAAGCAAGTGGAACTAAATATGTGCCTCAAGAAATATTAGATTTTTGGGTAAGTAAAGATCCTGTTGAAAATTTTCAAGAGTTTTTAAAAGATGAAAAAATACTAACAGACGAAATTGAAGTCACTTTTAAAGAAGAAATTGTAAAAGAAATAAATATTGGCCTAAAAAAAGTCTATGCAGAACAAAAAATTATACCCAATTTAGAAACTGAGTTGAATGATGTGTATCAACAACATCAAACAGCAAAAATACAAGCTTCAGAAAAAACCAAAAATATTCGTTTTGTAGATGCAATCTCTCAAGGTTTATCACAATCTATGGAAAAACATGATGATTTGGTAATTATGGGACAAGATGTTGCTGATTATGGAGGTGTTTTTAAAATCACAGATGGCTTTGCAGAAAAATTCGGTAAAGAACGAGTTAGAAATACACCTATTTGCGAATCTGCTATTGTTTCTGCAGCTTATGGCTTATCTGTAAATGGTATGAAAGCTTTGGTAGAAATGCAATTTGCAGACTTTGTTTCTTCAGGCTTTAATCCCATTGTAAATTTATTGGCAAAATCGCATTATAGATGGAATCAAAACGCAGACGTAGTTATAAGAATGCCTTGTGGTTCAGGAGTAGGAGCTGGTCCGTTTCATAGCCAAACCAATGAAGCTTGGTTTACAAAAACTCCAGGTTTAAAAGTTGTCTATCCAGCATTTCCTCAAGATGCCAAAGGTTTACTAATCGCTGCAATTAACGATCCAAATCCAGTACTTTTTTTCGAACATAAAGCATTATACAGGTCTGTTTATCAAGAGGTTTCTGAAAATTATTTTACAACAGAACTTGGGAAAGCTGCAACAATAAAATCAGGAAAAGACATCACCATTATTAGTTATGGAGCTGCCATACATTGGGTTTTAGAAGTTTTAAACAAAAACCCAGAAATATCTGCAGATGTTATCGACCTTAGAACCTTACAACCTTTAGATACAGCAACAATTTATCAATCAGTTAAAAAAACAAACAAAGCCTTAATTGTACAAGAAGATTCTCTTTTTGGAGGCATTGCAAGTGATATTTCTGCGCTAATTAACGAAAACTGTTTCGAGTTTTTAGATGCGCCTGTAAAAAGAGTGGCAAGTCTAGAAACACCTATTCCTTTTGATACAAATTTAGAGCAACAATATTTAGGGAAGAATCAGTTAGAAAAAGCTATTTTATCAATTTTAAACTATTAAAATTCTTATTTTTATAGCACACAAATCATACTATGAATAATAAACAAATCATCTTAAAAAATAGACCCAAAGGTTTCCCTGACGAAAATACTTGGCAATTAGAAGAAAACAAAGTTCCTGAGTTAGAAGAAGGCGAAATCTTGATTCAACATCATTATATCTCCTTAGATCCTGCCATGCGTGGTTGGATGAATGACACAAAATCATACATTCCACCTGTAGCATTAGACCATGTAATGCGTGCAGGTGCCATTGGTAAAGTCATCAAAAATAACAACAATCCAAAGTTTGATATTGGAGATTGTGTTACCAGTTGGGGTGGTGTGCAACAATATTCGGTTTCTAATGGAGATGGTTGGTTTAAAGTTGATGAAAAATTAGCTACTATGCCAATGTATTTAGGCACTTTAGGTATGCCAGGTATGACAGCCTATTTTGGCATTTTAGAAGTTGGTAAAATAAAAGAAGGAGATATTGTGTTGGTTTCTGGTGCAGCAGGTGCTGTAGGTTCTATAGTTGGTCAAATTGCAAAAATTAAAGGCTGTACAGTAATTGGTATTGCTGGTGGACAAGAAAAATGCAATTATATTAAAAACGAATTAGGTTTTGATGAAGCTATCGATTATAAATCAGAAAATATTTATTCTGCCTTAAAAAAGAAATGCCCAAAAGGAATTGATGTGTATTTTGATAATGTTGGTGGCGTTATTTTAGATGCTGCATTGTCAAAATTAAGAATGCATGCAAAAGTGGTTATTTGTGGTGCCATTTCGCAATATAACAACAAACATAAAATTAACGGTCCAAGTAATTATTTATCACTTTTGGTAACACGTTCTACCATGCAAGGAATGGTGGTTATGGATTATAGCAAAGATTTTGGAAAAGCAGCCAAAGAAATGAATACTTGGTTACAAGCAGGCACATTAAAATCTAGGGAAGATATTTACGAGGGAATTGAAAACTTTAGAGAAACCTACAACAAACTTTTCACAGGAGAAAAAAACGGTAAATTAGTTTTAAAAGTAATAGAGTAGTGGAGCAAGAACATTTTTTTCAATGCCCATATTGTTGGGAAGAAATTTCGATGATTTTAGATAGCAGCGTAAGACAGCAAACCTATATAGAAGATTGCGAAGTTTGTTGCAACCCCATAGAAATTACTCCCACTTTTGAAGCTGGAGAAATAATTGCCTTTGAAGCTAGATCTATAGAACAATAATTTTTTTAGAAGCTACTTCCTGCTTTCAGCACTCGCTTTTTTTAGTTTTGTTCTCGTTACAAATCCCGATAAAATCGGGATTCACTCGAACTGACAACTAAAAAAGAGCTCAAACAGATGCTTCAATCAGGGCTAAACTTGTTTGTTAGCTTTATTTCTAATAGTAAAAATATTGCTGTATTAGTAAGGTTTTTTGCAAATTACTGCATTATATTTCCAAAGGATTTTCCCAAGAAAAATGTTCAAAAATCGTTGTCCAATCTTTAGGGAAATCTGCTTTTAATTGAAGTTTTTCTGCAGTAAAAGGATGCGTAAACTCAAGTTTGCCAGCATGTAAAAACAAATTTTTACAATTAAAATTTTCTGTAAACATTAGATCATGATTTTTATCACCATATTTTGCATCACCAATTAAAGGGTGACTAATTTTATTGGCATGTACTCTTAATTGATGCATTCTACCTGTTTTTGGCTGTAATTCCACCAAACTGTAACGAGAAGTATCATAAGGTTTTACAGGAATGTCTAAGGTAACGTTTGCTAATGTTTTTAGGTGTGTTAGTGCATCTTTATGTACGTTTGCATCCCGTCCTTTTACTGGCGAATCTATTATTTTTATTTCTGGAGCAAAACCACGCACCACACCAAAATATGTTTTTTGTATTGTGTTATTGGTAAACATCTCTTGAAATTTGGCGACAAAACTCTTGTTCTTTGCTAATAAAATAATACCAGACGTTTTTCTATCTAATCTGTGTATAGGATAGGTTTTTATTCCTTTTTCAGTCTCAATCTGTTGTAAAAGCGAAGTTTCATCAGCAACATTTCTAGAATGAAAAGCGTGATGCACTAACATATTATTGGGTTTGCTAACGCATAAGATGTATTCATCTTCAAAAATAACAGCTACATTCATTTTTGTTTTTTAGAACTCAAAAATAGTATTTAATTTGTTGAAAGCGCATTTTAAATATATTTTAAAATATTTGATACATACTAATAATGGTACTTGAACTACTACTAAGTATGCAAGTATATGAAAAGCTATAATGAAGAGGCAATAGAGGTTTCAATCTTCAAAAAAAATAGTGATTATAAAATCATATTATAAACCTGAGTTCGATTAATATTTAGATAGATTTTATTAGTAAAGAAGATAGATTTTTAGTAAATTAAGGCTCTGAATATCAATTTATTAATCTAAAAATCTATCTATGATAATCTACTCTAAAATTACTGAAATATTCTGTATTGTTGATGAATTTTGCAAAGAATTTGACCAATTAGTCGATAAACACCTTTTAGGGAATCCATCAAA
>Ga0209654_1000335_pt1 | contig 47994 bp, 50 predicted proteins | sample SaaInl1SG_22_DNA_FD_184646 | JGI IMG/M metagenome (GOLD analysis project Ga0209654, IMG submission 184646) | Marine microbial communities from expanding oxygen minimum zones in the Saanich Inlet - ESP_161SG_22_DNA (SPAdes) (version 2) | ecosystem: Environmental > Aquatic > Marine > Intertidal... | reverse complement strand
TTGACTGAACTCGAAATTTAAACAATAAGCAGTTCAAGCTATTTTTTGCCTTCTAAACGGCTTAAAAAAATAGTTTGAACGTATAAATTAAACCTAAAAAAAGGTCAACCTATTTCAGTATAATACAAACCTGTTCAATTTTAATACGTTGTTCGTTAAAAGTAACCTCATCATTTTCTACTTTGCCCAATAACAATTTTCCAATGGGAGAAGATACAGAAATAGCAAAAAAATGTTTACCACTGGCTGTTAGCTTACCTGCAGAAATTGCTAAAAAATAGTTGGCTTTGTTGGTAAAAATAATACTACCCAAATGTGCATTTTTGCTAGTTTTAGAAACATCTACTCTGTTTAATATTTCTTTCATTTGTGTTATGCCTGCTAATTGCTGACTCGCTTTTTCTATTTCCAACTGCAACATGGCACGTCCTGTTTCATGTTTATCGCCAGCAGAATTTTTAGTTTCAGATTGCAATCCTTTCTGGTTAGAAGTAATAATTTCTTCTACAGTTTGTAAGCGTTTATTTACAAAGTTTTCACATTGCGTAAAAAGTTCTTGTTTAAAATTCATTATCTAGTATAAAAGCAAAGGCACCATAATTTCCATGATGGGTTTTAGTAAGAGTTATGGTTGTTTTTTCACTATTTTGATAAATAAAAGGAATGCCCAAAGCATTTTTTTTTATTTGTATTGCTGATGAAAAATAAGCTTGTATTTTTTTATCAATAATTTTGGTGGTATTCAAAATAGTATCAATAAAAAATAGCTTTGAAACCATTTTTATGTCATTTTTTTCTATTGCAACTGTGTAAATGTAATTATTTGTTACTATATATTTTATATGATATATAAGGGTATTAAATTGTACAATTCCACTTTGATTAGAAAGTATTTTACATAAAAATTTTTGGGGTGCAAAAAAACGTTTTTGAAACTGCTGAACATGGCATTTATAGGCAGCTTCTTTCATACTCCAAAACAACCAAACTTGGTCAAATGGGTTTTCTGATTTTAAAATGGCCGCTTGCTCTTTTTGGGTGTATTGTTTTTCTAAAAACCCTGGTCTTTGCCAATTACTTTGTGTTTTGGCAAGGTTTAAATCAATAATATCGTTTCCAATTCTAGGCATTCATTTTATATTGAATAATAGCAACTGTAGCTTTTACATTCAACATTTTTTCCATAGAATCGTTGTCTATTTCTATGTTAAAGGCATCTTCTACATCTAAAATAATATCTACCAAATTTGCTGAATTTATTTCTAAATCGTTAATAAAATCTGTTTCTTCAGACATGTTTTTAAACCCTTCTTCGTTCTGAACATAGGGTTTTACGATGGTAGTTAATTTTTGTATGATTTCTTCTTTTTTCATGTTGTTCTAAATATTTTTCAAACCTCAAAGGTTTTTAAAACCTGCAAAGTCTTTAAGTGTAAGTTAATTATATTTCTTAAAAATAACACAAGCATTTACATCACCAAAACCAAAACTTGCTTTTGCTAAAATAGTAATATTTGTGTCTGTTTTTTTTCTCGGAATTTTATTTTTATCAATCAATGCTAAAATTTCAGGATGCACATCATCACAATTGATATTTGGAAACACAAATTGCTCTTTTATTTGAATAACAGCAGCCACAGATTCTATAGCACCTGCTGCTGCTAAACAATGCCCAACTTGCGATTTTAACGAATTTATTAATGGAAAATCTACTCCATTTCTACACAAGGCTTTGGTCCAATTTTCTATTTCTAAAGCGTCTTTTGAAGTTGCTGTTAAATGCCCATTGATAACATCAATTTCTTTAGCAGTAATTTTTGCATCTGCAATGGCATTTGTAATACATTTCTGAACAGCCTCTGCATTGGGCGCTGTTAAAGTACCTCCTTTTCTTTGTCCACCAGCATTGATATTACCGCCTAAAACCTCTGCATAAATAGTGGCTTTTCTTGCTAATGCACTTTCTAGAGATTCTAAAACCAAAGCGCCACCTCCACTTCCAGGAACAAAACCAGATGCAGTTGTACTCATGGGTCTTGAGCCTTTTTCTGGACTTTCATTATGTTTATAAGTCATTACACGCATGGCATCAAAACCTCCCCAAGTATATAAACTGCTATCGCTAGAACTCCCAACCAACATTCGTTTTGCTTTTCCGTTTTTAATACGTTCAAAACCCATTAATAAAGCTTCTGTACCGGTTGTACAAGCAGATGAATTTGTGGTTACTTGGTTGCCAAAACCTAAAATTCCACTCAAATAAGCAGTTACACCACTTGCCATGGTTTGTAAAACGGAGGTACTTCCTAAACGTCTTACATTTTGGTCGTCTATTTTATAAATGGCTTCTCTAAATTTCTCAATTCCTGAAGTTCCTGTTCCAAAAATTAATCCTGTATCATAATCTAAAGGTGAATTTTCATCAACAGTAAAACCTGCGTCTTTCCAAGCATCTATACCTGCCATAACTCCATATAAAATAGAAGTTGACTTGAAACCTCTTAATTGTAAGGGTGTTAAATATTCTTGTTTTTTTTCTTCGGAAACTTCTGGAATACCTCCAATACAACAAGAAAAACCTTTGTCTTTTAAATTTTGATGATATGTAATACCTGATTTTCCAGATTTTATGGCATTTGTAAATGCTTGTAAACCTACTCCATTTGGAGCAACTACTCCTAAACCTGTTATAACGACTCTGTTTTTCATCTTTTGTGATTATTTTTTGACACGTATTTTACGGATTATTTACAGGTTTAACACTTCTTTTACTTTATTAAATTTCTAGACCTCAAAAGTTTTTAAAACCTTTGAGGTCTGATTAACTAAACTATTAACATTCCTGAAATAGTACCTCTACAGACCAATTGGTTTTGGGTGTTCATCATTTTTACTTTACATGATAGTTTGTTGAATCTAAAATAAACTTTTTCTGAAGTTACGTTTACTTTTTCGTTGGGTAAAACTGGTAAATAAAAATCTACTTGATTAGATGTTAAAGCAATTTTTGGTTTTTTAGTTGCTGTTATTTCATCTTTCAACAAAAAAATACCCAAACAAACTACACCAATTTGTGCCATGGTTTCTGTTAAAATTACACCAGGTGTTATTGGCTTATCTTTAAAATGTCCTTTGTAAAAAAATTCATTTTCTTTGTAAGTATAAGCTCCTTTGACTCCATTTTCGTCGATTTCTATAATTTTATCAACAAACAAAAAGGGTTTTTGATAAGGTAGGTTATTTATGATGTGTTGGTTATTCATTTTTGTTAACTTCATTTTACAGACCTCACAGGTTTTAAAAACTTTTGAGGTCTAAATTACCACTCTAACAATATACGTTGTGCAGAAAATCCTGGCCCAAAACTTAACATAATTCCACGTTCTCCTTTTTGCGGGTTTCTATCCATAAATCTTTCTAAAACATACAAAACTGTAGCACTAGACATATTGCCATACAAACGCAAAACTTCTTTAGTGTCCTCTATATTTTTACCTAAAACACCAAACAATTCTTCTACGGTTTGTACTATTTTTTTTCCTCCTGGATGAAAAATTAAGTGATCTACATCGTTAATAGTTAAGTTATTATTTTCTAAAAATGGATGAATAATCGCAGGAAAATGGTCTGCAATTTTTTGTGGAACTTCTTTGTCTAAAATCATTTGCAAACCTGTATTTACCAGTTTAAAACCCATCATATTTGTGGCGTCATAAAAATGATACATGGCCTCGTCTATAATTGTTGGGCCTTCATCTTCTTGATAGGATGACAAAATTACTGCTGAAGCCCCATCACCAAAAATAGCCGCAGAAACAATATTTGTCATCGAAAAATCTTCTAACTGAAACGTTGCTGTAGGTGCTTCTACGGCAATAACAGCAGCTCTTTTATTTGGGTTGGCTTTTAGGAAGTTTTTGGCATAGATAATTCCAGATACACCTGCTGCACAACCCATTTCTGTAACTGGCAAACGCACAATATCTTGTTTCATCCCTAAGGAATTTATAAGGTATGCATCTACTGAAGGAATCATAATTCCTGTACAACTTACCGTAATTATGTAATCGATATCTGTGGGTTTTAAACTTGCTTTTTCTAACGATTTTTTTAAAGATTGTTCTGCCAATTGTACTACCTCTCTTGTATAAATATCATTTTTTTCTTCAAAAGAAGTGGCTGTAAAAACTTCTTCTGGATCCATAATAGAATACCGTTTATCTACACCTGCGCCTTCAAAGAGCTTGATTACTTTTCGTTGAAAACGGGTTTCTTGATTTTGCATCCATAACTTTACAAACGGAATAATGTCTTTGGTTTCTTTATAATATTTAGGTAGCTGTTTGGCTACTGATGTTATTTTTACTTTCATTTTATTTTTTTTATAGTCCACAGAAAACGAAATGCCCATTTCCAAGAAATTTGTGGAGTAACATTTATTTTTGATGAAATTTTCTCTAAATCATCTCTTTTAAATCCTCTTAAAACAGAGGTTAACCCATCTTCAATAATCATTTTATTGCTGATAAAAATAGACAGTAATAGAAACAAATAATAGGCTAATGTATGTCTGTGTAAATCGTTAACCACCATGCCAATTTTAGTTTGTTTGATGGTGTTTTTTAAAAAAGAAACCAATTGTTCTTCTTTAAAATGATGCAAAAACAAGGTGGCTATTACTACATCAAAGGTTTCAGATTTAAAATCTTTAGAAAAAATATCCTGAGTTTTAAAACTCAATTCTGGATATTCCATAGATAATTCGTTGGCATAATCTATGGCTGCTGAGTTGGCATCTACACCTATTAATTTGAATTTATAGCCTTCTTTACGCCCAAATTTTGCAACATCTCTTAAAATATCTCCATGCCCACAACCAATATCTACAATGGTAATTTTTTGTTCTTTTGGGTGATTTTTTAAGAGCGCCTTTAAGCCATTTACTGTTACTTTATTGCCTCCTAACCATCTGTTAATTTTCTCTAATTTATCTAAAGTATCTCGCAACAAATCGCCACCAATCGAAAAATCGTCCATCAATTCTTCTTTGTCTGTTCTTTGTTTTGTGTTGATGAAAAAATCCATTATTGATTTTTAGAGTTTGATTGGTTTTCCATGCGTTTGTTTGATAATTAGAGGTAATAAAAATGGCATTCTCTTTAAAATTGATAATAAAAACGATGCAATTTTGTCTTTTCTAAACAACATTGCTATAAAATGACCTGCTTTTAAACGCCAATTAAATTGCTTGTTCCACTGTGTAATATAAAGGTTTTCGAATTGCTTTCTAGATTCAAGTTTATCATTCAAGTAATTTAGAATCAGTTTAGATGCTATTTGTGCAGATTGTATTGCCATACTCATTCCATTTCCACATAGTGGATGAATCATGCCTGCAGCATCACCAGACATAATGATATGATTTTCTACTGGCTTTTTGGGTTCAAAAGAAATTTGACTGATAGATAAAGGCTGCTTCCATATTGGACTTGCATTTTGAAACATTTCTTTTAAAAATGTATTTTTAAAAACCACATTTTCTTGAAAATCAGTAATATTTTTATGTTTTTTAAAAGATGAAAAATTAGTAATATAACACAGGTTGATCACATCATTTTCTACCTTAGAAACACCACAATAGCCTCCTTTAAAATTGTGTAAAGCCACTTTGTTTTTAGGAAAATTGCCTTTTACATGAATTTTTACAGCTAAATATGGCGATTTCTTTTTGATAAAATCGCGCTCAAATTTTATATCTAACAAACTACGTTTACCAAAAGCACCAATGCAAATTTTTGAAGTGAAACTGTTATTTTCTTTTGTTTCAAAAGTAAATACATCTTTCTTAAAATTGATATTTATCACTTGATCTTGTAAAATTTCTACACCATTTTCTTTGGCTTTTTTATACAATTCGAAATCTAAAGTGTAACGTGAAATACCAAAACCACCTAAAGGTAATTTTGCAGTAATCACTTTATTTTTTGTGGTAGATAATTGAAAATCATCAATTTTTACGGCGCCAAAATTAAATGGATTAACGTTTAAAAATTCTAAATAAGGTAAAACTTCATTTGAAATATATTCGCCACAAACTTTGTGTTTGGGGTAATTGTTTTTTTCTATCAATAAAACTTTTTTATCGAATTTAGATAAGTGAATTGCATTGCACAAACCTGCTAAACCTCCACCAACTATAACAATATCGTATTTCAATTTATCTTTATTCATGTATTTGACACCCTAATTTTGGTCTAAAGGTTTTTATTCACTTACTTATTATTTTATCACGAAGGTCTTTTTAGTTTTAAAAGTATATTTTTCTTAAAACTCAAATTTTAGTTGTACCCAAACAGGTTCTTTTTTTTCTGTATTTAAATTTCCAAAAGAAATACCTAACAGTCTTACAGAATTCAATAACTTTTCTTGATACAATAGCTCTTTTACAATGGGCATAAATTCTGTTTTTAATTGTAAAAAATTTGATACTGTTTTACTTCTGGTTTGTTGGGTAAAATCAGAATATTTTATCTTTAAAGTTACCGTTTTTCCTTTGGTGTTGGCTTTTTTCATTCTTCTTTCTAATTCATCTGCAATATTTTCTAATTTTTCTAGCATAAATATTTCTGATGATATATTTTCAAAAAAAGTTCTTTCTGCTCCTAAAGACTTTCTGATTCTATTTGGTTTCACTGGGCTATTGTGAATTCCGCGAACAATATTGTAATAATGCGCCCCTGATTTACCAAACAATTGCACCAACTCTTCTAATGTTTTTTTCTTTAAATCGTTACCCACAAAAATGCCTAAATTATACATTTTAGCTGCAGTAACTTTACCTACTCCATAAAATTTGTTAACGGGTAAATCCTCTAAAAATTGTAAAACGTCCTCTGGATGAACCGTTTTTTGACCATTTGGTTTGTTAATATCAGAAGCAACTTTAGCAATAAATTTATTGATAGAAATACCTGCAGAAGCATGTAAACCTGTTTCATCATAAATACGGCATCTAATTTCTCTGGCAATAGCATTTGCAGACGGATTCCCTTTTTTGTTTTCTGTAACGTCTAAATAAGCTTCATCCAAAGAAAGGGGCTCTACTAAATCTGTATACTCGTAAAAAATTTCTCTAATTTTTGCTGAAAGTTCTTTGTATCTTTCAAAGTCTGATTTTACAAAAATAATATGAGGACATTTTTGTTTTGCCAGCACATTACTCATCGCAGATTTTACGCCAAATTTTCTAGCTTCGTAACTGGCTGCAGAAACTACACCTCTATCTCCACCGCCACCAACAGCAATGGCTTTACCTCTTAATTCTGGATTGTCTAACTGCGCTACAGATGCATAATAAGCATCCATATCTACATGAATTATTTTACGAAAAGGAGGTTGCAATTCCATCTTTCGAAATTACAAAATTTGAAGTTGAAATTATCTTAAAAAATTGATACAAAGATTTGTAACGCTTTTTAACTCTTTAGACATGTTTGGTTTTTTCCATGGATGAGAAACATTAAAAACATGGTCTGCATTTTTAATAATTTCAAACTCACTTTTCGCGTTCCATTGATGTAGGTTTTCTCCTTCTTTTATAGAAACAGACGTGTCTACATCCCCATGAATTACTAAATGGGGTATGGTAATATTTTTAGCTGCTTTTTGAATATTTAGGCGTTCTTCGTTTTCTTTAAAATTAATGTAAAACTGGTAAAAGTGAGGCATTTGTTGTTTAGTTCGTCCGTTAACAACATATTTAACCCCTGTTTTTCTCCAGTTTTCTAAATCACCAATGGTAGAAGATCTTGAACCAAAATCACAAACTCCAGCCAATGTAATTACCTTTTTAACTCTCTCATCCTCATTCGCTTTTAACAAAACAATCCCTCCTCCTCTACTGTGTCCAATAATGGAAATATCGTTAGATTTTATTTCGATTTTAAATTTTTCTTCGGATAAAACCCAATCTAAAACGCTTTCTAAATCGTCTAATTCTTTTGTGTAATTGTTATTCCCAAAAGCATTTAAATCAGGAAAATCTGTGGGGTTTTCTGCACTACCTCCATTGTGAGAAAAGTTGAATTTTACAAAGAAAAAATCAGCTTTAGCGAATGCTTCTGCCATTATATTCCATGCACCCCAATCTTTAAAACCTTTGTAACCGTGGCAAAAAACAACTACTTTTTTTGGTTGATGAGTTTGTTTATAAAAAACATCTGTAACAATAGGTTTTTGATGTTTTCCTTGAATTAGTATATTTTTTAAAATTTTCATAATACAATGCTATTTATTGAGAAGATGCGTTAAATTTACTAGGCTAAATAAGCTCCAATATTTTCTTGAAAAAATAGTTCATTCGCAAATCCTCCAATTAAACAAAAAGCGGGTCTTTTTACATTTCTTAAACTGAATTTTACTACTGTTAAATTTAAAAAATTGCTGTAGTACTTTCACCTTTAGCAATAAAAAATCCTAAGATTATACTTGTAAAAAAAACATGTTTTATTTTAGATACACAAATAAACAAAAAAACGCACCAAATACTTGATGCGTTTCCAATTTATGATAACTTAGAAAATTTTAGATAATACCTTGTGCTAACATTGCGTCTGCTACTTTAACAAAACCTGCAATATTTGCACCTCTAATATAATCTATAGAACCATCTTCGTTTTCTCCATACTCTACACAAGAATCGTGTATATCTTCCATAATATCTTTTAATCTAGAATCTACTTCTTCTCTAGACCAAGAAATTCTTAAAGAGTTCTGGCTCATTTCTAAACCAGAAGTTGCAACTCCACCTGCATTACTTGCTTTTCCTGGTGCAAATAAAATTTTTGCTTTTTGAAATTCGTGAATTGCTTCTGGTGTAGATGGCATATTTGCCCCTTCAGAAACACACAAACAACCGTTTTTAATTAGTTGCTTTGCTTCTTCTCCATTTAATTCGTTTTGGGTTGCACATGGTAAAGCAATATCACATTTTACAGACCAAGGTTTTTCTCCTTCAAAATATTTTGCTGATGAATACTTATTTACATATTCGCTAATTCTACCTCTTTTTTCATTTTTAATATGCATTACATGCTTCAATTTTTTTAAATCGATGCCTTCTTCATCTAAAATATAACCACCAGAATCTGATAAAGTTAAAACAGTTGCTCCTAATTCTATGGCTTTTTCAGCAGCATATTGTGCCACGTTTCCAGCACCAGAAATTACAATTTTTTTACCGTTGAAAGAATCGTCTTTACGTTGCATCATGTTTTGTGCAAAATACACCGTACCATAACCTGTTGCTTCTGGCCTAATTAAAGACCCTCCCCAAGATTGTCCTTTTCCTGTTAAAACACCTGTAAATTCGTTTTTCAATTTTTTGTACATTCCAAACATAAAACCAATTTCTCTTGCACCCACACCAATATCTCCTGCTGGCACGTCTGTATTGGGTCCAATATGCCTAAATAATTCGCTCATAAAAGCATGACAAAAACGCATAATTTCATTGTCTGATTTTCCTTTTGGATCAAAATCAGAACCTCCTTTACCACCACCCATTGGCAATGTGGTTAAAGAGTTTTTAAACACTTGCTCAAAAGCTAAAAACTTTAAAATACTTGCATTTACTGTTGGATGAAAACGCAAACCCCCTTTGTAAGGCCCAATTGCAGAATTCATTTGTATTCTATATCCTCTATTTACTTGAATTTCTCCATCATCATCTACCCAAGAAACACGAAAAGAAATTAATCTTTCTGGTTCTACCATTCTTAACAAGATGTTTTTTCCATGATAAATATCGTGATTTACTATATAAGGAATTACAGTTTCTGCAACTTCTTGAACGGCTTGTAAAAATTCTGGCTCATGGTTATTTCTACTTTTAACCATTTCCATAAACTCCTTAATTTTTAACTCTATACTTTTTGACATAGTTTTTTATGAATTTAGTAAAATTTTCATCTGCAAAGATAATTAAATTATAGATTATTGAAATAATAATTATATTTTATTTAACGTCTTCATTACCTTATTTCAATCGATTTCGAGAGGTGTTTTTGTTTTTTAAGTTTTAGATTGATAAAACTCTATAAAAAACACTAAATTTGTTCCTTAATTTTACCTAAAAATGTTAGATAAAGTAAAGGAACTTATTGGAGATGTAAACGCATTTAATGCTACTACAAAAGAAGAGGTTGAAACGTTTAGAATTAAATATTTAGGAAGCAAGGGTTTGCTAAAAGATTTATTTGCTGAGTTTAAAAATGTTGATGCAGCAATGCGTAAAGATTTTGGGCAAGCATTAAACAGCCTAAAAAAATTAGCAGAAGATAAAGTTGCGGCTTTAAACGAAACTTTAGAAAACAGCACAAATCAAAAAAGTTTTTATGGTGATTTAACGCGTCCTTCAGAGCCTATAGAATTAGGTTCAAGACACCCAATATCATTAGTAAAAAACCAAATTATTGATGTTTTTAACAGAATTGGGTTTACCGTTTCTGAAGGCCCAGAAATTGAAGATGACTGGCATAACTTTACAGCCTTAAATTTGCCAGAATATCATCCTGCAAGAGACATGCAAGACACATTTTTTATTGAGCAAGATCCAGATATTTTGCTAAGAACACATACTTCTTCTGTACAAGTACGTTATATGGAAGAAAACAAGCCCCCAATTAGAACCATTTCTCCTGGTAGGGTTTTTAGAAACGAAGATATTTCTGCAAGAGCACATTGTATTTTTCATCAAGTAGAAGGTTTATATATAGATACTGACGTTTCTTTTGCAGATTTAAAACAAACGCTTTTGTATTTTACAAAAGAAATGTTTGGGAAATCTAAAATTAGATTGCGTCCTTCTTACTTTCCGTTTACTGAACCAAGTGCAGAGGTTGATATTTACTGGGGATTAGAAACAGAAACCGATTATAGAATTACCAAAGGAACAGGTTGGTTAGAAATTATGGGGTGTGGTATGGTTGACCCAAACGTTCTTAAAAATGCGAATATAGATCCTACAAAATACTCTGGCTATGCTTTTGGAATGGGTATAGAACGTATTGCCATGTTGTTATATCAAATACCAGATATTAGAATGTTTTATGAAAATGATAAACGTTTCTTAGAACAGTTTAAGTCGGTAATTTAGTTCAAAAGTAGAAATTTATTAAAGTTGAAAGGCTTTTTAACTTTGTAAACTTTTTTACATTAAAACTTTAAAAACAAATTTTGAAAAAAGACATCCAAATACCAGAAGTTACCAATGTAGAAATGGCTGTTGTTTATGAATACAATGATATTTATAAAACAGACGACTGGAATGTTTATATCATTAATAATAAAGAGGTAGACATAGAAATGGTGGTCATTGTTTCGCAAGGTTTTTCAACTACAAAAACAACTTCTTTATTGCGAAAAAAAGTAGAAAAATTACCTGCAAATTCTTTTGCTAAGGTAGAGTTAATTCAACCTGAATTATTTAAACTAAACAATCGTTTTCAAGTAACTTTTTTTGAGGGAAATACTTTGTTTGAAAAAACATTTATTTTTAAAGCAAATACAATTAAAGAAGGTGCTTTACGTTTTTTACCTGAGTTGAATAAACGTGGGGTTTTAGTTAAATAATATTTAAAATACACAGTTTTTCATACACAGTTTGTCACGCTGTAAGCGTCTCGCATAAAAATTCTAAACTACACGCATGAGATTCCTAAAAAATAACAAACTTTACATATTTTTACTTTAATAAAAAAAGAACAAACCTAAACACCACCACAATATGATATCCCACACTTCAGGTATCTACAATTTTTACGTTTACATTATTACCAATAAACATAAAACGGTTTTATATACTGGTGTTAGCAACAATCTAAAATTAAGATTACAACAGCATCAACAAAAAAAGAATCCTAAAAGTTTTACTGCGAAATACAATGTACATTATTTGTTGTATTATGAACATTTTGGTTGGATACAAGAGGCAATTGCGAGAGAAAAAGAAATAAAAAACTTAACAAGACAAAAGAAAATTAATTTGATTTTAGAAAAAAATGCTAAAATGGAATTTATGAATCATTTGTTTGAATAAGTATGTTTGAGCCAAAGTTTTATTAAAAGTTTTTGAAACACACAGTTTGTCATGCTGAAAGCATCCCACACACAATTACACAAAGCTTGTCACACCCAAATTGTCTTGCTCAAAATGTCTCTACAAAACCCAAAACTATACCCAGAAGATTCCTACGGAATGACAAAACTGGTTGGTAACTGGATGGAAAATCGATTAAATCCGTTTGAAACTAAACAAAAAATTAAGCTCTAAACAAGTGTAGAATTGTACTTTACTTACCCTAAAAACCCAAGAATCAAATACAAAATAACCGTAATTAAACCACCAAAAAGCGCATAAGGTAATTGTGTTTTTACATGATCTATGTGATCGCTAGCAGAGGCCATAGAAGAAATAATGGAAGTATCTGAAATGGGCGAACAATGGTCTCCGAAAATACCACCTCCTAAAGTGGCTGCTACTACCATGGTTATATCTGCACCATGTGTATTTGCCATAGGTATAGAAATTAACATCATAATTGCAAAAGTACCCCAAGAAGTTCCTGTAGAAAAAGCAATAAAAGAGCTTACTATAAAAACTACTGCTGGTAATAATTGTGGCGATAACCAACTTTCTGTTGCGTTTGCCACATAATTACCTGTGTCTAATACTTTACAAGCGTCTCCAATAGCAAAGGCTAATAACATTAACAAGGCTAATGGCATTAACTCGCTAACCCCTTTTAAGGTTAAGTTTACAGCTTCTTTGGGTTTTAAAAAACCCTGAATCATATACATAATAATAGCTACTAAAAGTGCTGTAATTACTGCATATAAAACAGATGAAGATCCAGAACCTACACCAATGGCTTGTTGTACATGATCAAAAGTAGAAGTGTATGTTTTTACTTGATTCCAACCCGTATATATTAAGTTGATGGGCATCATACAAACCATTACCAATAAAGGGACAACCATATTATAGGCTTTAGGTGGTATGCCTTCTTTGGGCGGAAAAGAAGTAACTTCATCAGAAACCATAGGTTTAGAACCTTTATTCATTAACAAACCTGTTTCTTTGGTTCTTTTTTCGGCTTTTTTCATCAAACCAAAATCTCTTTTTGATAAAATAACTACAAACACTAAAATAATTGCCAATAAGGGATAAAAATTATATTTAATAGAGGCAATCATTACAGAAAAAGGTTGCTCTATACCTTGTGTTAATAACAGGCCCATAATAAAAGCTCCCCATGCATTAAAAGGGATTAAAATTGAGGAAGGTGCAGAACTAGAATCTGCAATATAAGCGAGTTTTTCTCTTGGTATTTTTAATTTATCAAAAATTGGACGATACAATGTCCCTACAGTTAAAGAACTAATACTGGTTTCTACAAACAATAACAAACCTGTTAACGTTGCCAGAATTTGCACCATTACTCTACTGTAACCTGTTTTTTTACTTTCTAATTTTACTAATTTTTTATTTATAATATTTATAAAACCCTCTACACCTCTAGAAAATTGAATAAATATTAACAAAGCACCTACCAAAGCACTAAACATTATGGTTCTTGTGTTTCCTTGGGACTGAAATACATTTACCATTCCTTCTACCATAGATAAAGTGGCTTGTAAGGGGTTCCAGCCTTCTATAATTAACCAAGAAAACCAGATGCCAAATAACAAAGCAATATATACTTGCTTGGTTCTTAAGGCTAAAATAATGGCAATAATAGGTGGTATTATTGATAGAAATCCATATTCCATAAAAGTGTATTATTTTGGATAAAGGTAATAAATTAATACTTTGAGATAATGTAGTTTGGTGGTGGCGAATCTATTTATTTAAATGTCTAAATTCTATAAAAAATTAATGTTTAATACCTGTGATTAGACCTTATTTTGATATATTTAGAACGATTCTTGAGTTGGTTTATTCTTCTTTTTCGTTTTCTTTAATTTCTTGAGTTAAATCTAATTCTCTTAAAGTTGGGTTTGTAATGGCTGTAAAACCAACCGTTAATAAAGTCATTGTACCCCCAAAAACAACAGCTGCAACTGGCCCAATTAATTTTGCTGCTAAACCACTTTCAAACGCACCAAGTTCGTTAGAAGAACCTACAAACATAGAGTTTACAGAAGACACTCTACCCCTCATATCATCTGGTGTTTTTAATTGTAAAATGGTTTGACGAATTACCATAGAAATACCATCTGCAGCACCACTTATAAACAATGCTAAAACACTTACCAAAAATATAGAAGATAAGCCAAAAGCAATGATACTTATTCCAAAAATAAATACAGAAACCAACATTTTTAGTCCTGTTTTTTTATTGATAGGAATATAGGTTGTTAAAAACATAGTTACAATACTTCCTATAGAAATAGAGGCGTTTAAAAGGCCAAAACCTTCTGGGCCCACTTTTAAAATATCTTGTGCAAAAACAGATAAAATAGCGACTGTACCTCCAAAAAGTACTGCAATCATATCTAAAGTTAGAACCCCTAAAATTTCTTTGGTTTTAAAAACAAATTTTACACCTGCTTTTAAACTTTGCATCATTGGCTCGCCAATTTTTGTATTTAAAATGGGTTTCTTTTGTATAGAAAAAGTAAAAATTAACGATAATATTACTAGTATAAAGACCAATAATAAAGTATTATCTACACCTATCCAACTTATTAAAAAACCACCAAAAAGTGCCCCAGAAACAGAAGCTGTTTTCCAAGTACTTGTACTCCAAGTTGCAGCATTGTGATATATTTTTTTAGGGACTAATAGCGCAACTAAAGAAAATATGGTAGGACCAAAAAATGAGCGTAAAAAACCACCAAAAAAAACGAGTGCATAAATACCATACAAAATAGTATTTGTAGACCAATTATTAATAATGTTTGCTGTAGTTAAAAAATACAAACCCAAACTAATTAAAGAAAATGCAGCAGTACACTTTGCTAATAAATTTCTTTTTTCTGATTGATCTACGATATGGCCTGCAAATAAAGCCATAGAAAATGCTGGAATAATTTCCATCAACCCAATAATACCAAGAGAAAGTGGGTCTTTTGTAATAGAGTAGACTTGCCACTCAATAACAATAAATTGCATAGACCAACCAAAAACCAATAAAAATCTTACAAATAAAAAAATATTAAACTCCTTTATTCTAAGTGCCGCATAAGGATCGTTTTTCGCCATTTTTTTTAGCTCAATTTCATATCCATTAAAATGGCAAATGTTTGATTTATATCTTCTTCTTTTACGACAATTGTCATTTCATTTGTGGTAGAAATTATTTCTTGTAAAGAAATATCTGCCCAAGCTAATTGTTTTAATATAAAATAATAAATACCAGATTGCTCTTGGTTATCTTTTGGTAATTTTATAGTGATGGATGCCAAATCTAACACACTAGAAATAATGGTTTCTTTATCGAAAATTTTATTAACGTAAGGTTGTAAGTTTTTACTGGTAACAATATTTGTTTCAAAAATACCTTGAGAAACCGTTAAAAAATAGTCTGAACTTTCTGAAGATTTATTTAAAATTTTAGCAATTTCTTTTAATAAAGAAGGGGTGTTTTTAAAAGTAAAATCGCATAAATCAGAACGTACAATAACATCTCCTAAATCTAAGGCTAGTTTTTTTATATTTTTTCTAATACGTAACTCACTTGCAGGAGAAAGCCTGTTGATAGCCATCATTACTGCACCTACTTTAACATCTTTTTTTAAAACAGCAGAAACTTCTGGCAAAATAATTCTTGCTAAAGAAGAAACGTTTATCAACTTTTCATGTAAAGCTTCTTCTATAAAAGGAGTTTTTCTAATGGTACTTTCTACAACTTCTTGTATTGTTTTCATGGTAGTTGTTTAATATTTTAAACGAATGTTCAAAAATAAACAATTTATAGAAAATAAAACCTTAAAAAGAAAATAACTTTTAAACTACTAATTAAGTTTGTGTGTTAGTTTTTTAAACTCCTTTTTAGGGTCTTTATGATTATACAAAACGTTATAAACTGCGTTGATAATGGGTGTGTTAGCACCGTTTTTTTCTTTTAATTTAAAGGCGCTTTTTGTGGCATAATATCCTTCTGCAATCATACTCATTTCCATTTGAGCAGATTTTACTGTGTATCCTTTACCAATCATATTGCCAAACTGTCGGTTTCTAGAAAAAACAGAATAGCCAGTAACTAACAAATCACCCAAATAAGCAGAGTTGTTTATGTTACGTTTCATTTTGTGTACTTTTTTAATAAACTTTTTCATTTCGCGAATTGCATTGCTCATTAAAACTGACTGAAAATTATCACCATACCCTAATCCATGAGCAATACCTGCAGCAACAGCGTAAATGTTTTTTAACATGGCTGCATATTCTGTTCCAATAATGTCATCAGAAATTTTGGTTTTTATATACCAACTTTCTAAAGATTTACTTATAAATTTTGCTTTTTCTTCATCTTGACAAGCAATGGTTAAATAAGATAAACGCTCCATTGCCACCTCTTCTGCATGACAAGGTCCAGTAATAACACCTATATTTTCTATAGGAATGTTATATTGTTGATTAAAATGTTCGCCAACAATTAAACCTGTTTCTGGCACAATACCTTTAATAGCAGAAAAAACAATTTTATTTTCTAGAGATGTAGTTAGTTTGTCTAATTCTGAAGTTAAAAAAGCAGAGGGAATTGCAAAAATAAGGACATCGTAATTCGTTACAATTTTATTAATATCTCCTGTTAAATCTAACTTATTAGCATAAACATCTGCTGAAGATAAATATTTAGGGTTATGATCATTTTCTATAATATGAGCAATTATAGATTCATTTCGCATATACCAACCTACTGTTTCTAAATTTTCTTGTAACATTTTTACAATTGCTGTTGCCCAACTACCGCCACCAATTACTGCAATATTTGTATGTTCGTCCATTCTACATTTAGTTTAAAGCTCAAATGTAATAAAATTAGTATCTTTTGATGAATACTTCTTTGAATTATTATATTTGTAAAAGCACATTTGTTTTCTATGAAAAATTAATTTTTGGTTTTAACTTGTATGTTTTCTTTAATATTTTCTTATAAAAAAGAAACAAATGCAACTGAAAAAAACCTACTAAAACGTGCAATGTTTCAATTTTAAAGATACTGAAGGAGGTACTATGATGGCTGACACCAATAATATGTCAAAATTATTAGTAGATTTGGGGTTTACAAAAGAAAATATACACACCAAAATAGTGGCTGGAGGAAAACATACAGAATCTTTTTGGAAAGCAGAATTTTTAGAAACAATTACATTTTTATATTATTAATAATGAACGTACAAATTATAAATAAATCAAAACACGCTACACCAAACTACGAAACAGAAGGTGCTGCCGGTATGGATTTAAGAGCAAATATTAGTGAAGCAATTATATTAAAACCTTTAGAAAGAGCCATTGTAAAAACAGGATTATTTATAGCGTTACCAATTGGTTTTGAAGCGCAAGTTAGACCTAGAAGTGGTTTGGCCGCTAAAAAGGGAATTACGGTTTTAAACAGCCCTGGAACTGTAGATGCAGATTACCGAGGAGAAATTGGTGTAATTTTAGTTAATTTATCTAAGCAAGATTTTGTAATTAATGATGGCGAAAGAATTGCACAATTAGTAATTGCAAAACATGAACGTATAAATTGGCAAGAAGTAACTGTTTTAAGTGAAACAGAACGTGGTTCTGGTGGTTTTGGTAGTACAGGAGTTTAAAAGCCCCTTTAATTCCCCAAAGGGGAAAACTCTGGTGTAAATTTTTTATTTCATCCAGGGAAAACAAATATATGTTTAAAGTAATTTAAGCGTTTTTTAAAAAGTCTTTTTATTATCAATATTAAAAAACAAAAATTATGATTTTAGGAGTATGTAAATGGTTAAGTACAAAAACAAATTTTACAGCAAAAAATATTAGAATTCTGTTTGTTTTATTAGTACTATTTGTTGGTTTTGGTATTGGTGCTTATTTAATATTATGGTTGGTTAAGGTATTGTCTAACGAATAAATTTACTTAATTTCTTTATAAAGCTGACTCATTTTTTTAACCTCATCTAACATATTATCAAACATTAAAAAGGTGTGCGAATGGTATTTATAACCCAAATTTTTGTAAAACTGAAATGCTTGTGGTTGTGCATCCATAGCGTCTAACCAAATAACAGTATAGTTTTTTAATTTAGAAAAAGCTTCAAACCAAAGTAATAATTGTTTTCCTATTCCTTTACCTTGTAATTTTTGATGCAAATAAATACGATGTAATTTTACTTGTTTTTCTTGAGACAAACCTGATAATTTTTCATCCCAAATAATTCTAAAATTGCCCACAAATTCATCCTTATAAACAATAAAATAATAATTTGCATTTGTTACTAATAGTTCTTTTAAAATATTTTCTTTAGCATATTGAGTGTTTACATACCATTGCCCATCATCTAACCAAAAATGTTTGTAAGCTGATGGATATATTTCTTGCATCAAACTATAAAGAGTTGCGCAATCGGAGTTTTTTATTTCTTTTAAAAAAAGGTTTTCTGCTACTTTTATCAATGTAAAATAGTTTACTTATACTCTCAAAAATAATTAAAAATAAGGCATAAAAAAACTGCTATAGATTGATTAATTTATAGCAGTTTAAAAATAATATAATATTGATTACATGCCGATTTTTATCAGGTTTAGTTTTACTAACTTATTCTTGATTATCAATGGCATCTTTTATTTTTCCTTCTAACTCTTCTGCTAATTCTGGATTGTCTTTTATCAAACCTTTAACAGCATCTCTACCTTGGCCTAATTTGGTTTCGCCATAACTAAACCAAGAACCACTTTTTTTAACAATTCCTAATTCAACACCAATGTCTAAAATTTCACCAACTTTAGAAATTCCCTGTCCATACATAATATCAAATTCTGCAATTTGAAAAGGAGGCGCTACTTTATTTTTAACTATTTTAACTTTGGTACTGTTTCCAATAACTTTGTCTCCGTCTTTAATTTGTGTTCTTCTTCTAATATCTAAACGAACTGATGCATAAAACTTAAGTGCATTACCTCCTGTAGTTGTTTCTGGGTTACCAAACATTACCCCAATTTTTTCACGTAATTGATTGATAAATATAACCGTACAATTTGTTTTGGAAATAGTACCTGTTAATTTACGCAAGGCTTGAGACATTAAACGTGCATGTAAACCCATTTTAGAGTCTCCCATCTCACCTTCAATTTCAGATTTTGGTGTTAATGCTGCAACAGAGTCAATAACAACAATATCTATAGCTCCAGAACGAATTAAATTGTCTGCAATTTCTAATGCTTGTTCTCCATGATCTGGTTGAGAAATAATTAAATTATCTATATCAACCCCCAAATTTTCTGCATAAAATTTATCAAAAGCATGTTCTGCATCAATAAATGCTGCAATACCACCTGCTTTTTGTGCTTCTGCAATTGCATGTATTGTTAAGGTTGTTTTACCTGATGATTCTGGTCCATAAATTTCGATAACTCTACCTCTTGGATAACCACCAACACCTAAAGCTAAATCTAAACCTAAAGAACCAGATGAAATCGCATCTACATCTTCGGTTACTACATCTCCTAATTTCATTACAGAGCCTTTTCCGTAAGTTTTATCTAATTTATCTAAAGTTAGTTGTAAAGCCTTTAGTTTTGCTGTTTTTTCTTTATCTGCTGCTGCCATAAATATTGCTAAATTGTTTTTTAAAAAGTATAGCAAGTTACAAAAAACTCTCTATAAATTCCTAAAAAATAATTTCGAATTTTGTAGTATTGTCATATAATTTATAAACATGAATAATATACTTTCTCTTAACTATAAAAATAGTGTTGTTACAATAGAAAAAGGAGCATTAATCTCTTTTAAAGTTAATGAAAACAAGTAGGTTTATCAAAAAAATAATAAAGGTTGACGAAATTCAGATAAAAAAATTAATTTATAACAATCAAAAAATTACCACCAAAGGTTTTGATAATTTTATGTTGTGGATAGAGCTTGATACTGAGTTATATATTGATTCTATTTCACAATATACAGACCAATAATTTTCTAAATAAAATATACGACTCTTAGAGAGGAAAACGAATTTTAAGTGCAATTTAAAATTTTATAATTTGATTAAAAATCATCATCATTTTGTCATTCACAAACCATGGGGAATGATTTCTCAGTTTGTAAACCCTGCTAAACGCAAGAAAAGATTGTTAGGAGAATTGTTTAATTTTCCTAAGGGAACTATGGCAATTGGAAGATTAGATGTGCCTTCTGAGGGCTTACTTTTATTAACAACAGATGGTAAAGTATCTGAAGCAATTAGAAGTAGTAAATACGAAAAAGAATATTATGTTCAAGTAGATGGAATTATTACTGAAAACGAAATTCATCAACTTAAAAAAGGTGTAGAAATTGGTTTTAATGGAAAAAAATATCTAACAATACCAGGGAAAGCTGCTATAATTAAAGATCCTAATTTTCCGTTAAGAAGTCAAAAAATTAGAGATGCTAGACATGGCCCAACAAGTTGGGTTTCTATTTGTATTAGAGAAGGAAAATTTAGACAAGTTAGAAAAATGACAGCTGCCGTGGGTTTTCCTACCTTACGATTAATAAGAGTTCGTATTGGAAAAATTGAATTAGGAAATTTAGAAGTTGGTGAAGTTCTAGAGGTAGATAGTTTAATGTAACAAATATTACCTTCTATATTTTTAATTCTATTTAATTTTGGAACTATGGATAATTCTAACACTACAATTTACATTGTTGCTGTCATAATTATTTTACACTTTTTGGTAGGTTTTGGGTATTTAATCTACAAAATGAATAAAAAAAGTGAAAAAAAATAAAAAAGTGGTTGTGATAATAAAATAGAAAATATTTATTAATCTAATTAAAATTCTCTATCCATTCTTATATGAGGTATTCCATCTTCTAAATACTCATCTCCTATTTGTTTAAATTGATGAGATTCGTAAAATTTTTGTAAATATTTTTGAGCAGAAATAGTAACTTCATCAACTTTAAAATATTTTTTTATGGTATCTATAGAAACTTTCATTATTTGATGTCCATAACCAAATTTTCTTTGGTTTGCAGCAACCACTACTCTACCAATACTTGCATTTTTAAAATAATCTCCAGGTTTAAAAATACGTGTGTAAGCAATAATTTTATCATTTTTTTTACCAAAAATATGGATTGCTTTTTGGTCTTTAAAATCAACATCTTGATACACGCAGTCTTGCTCAACCACAAAAACTTCAGAACGTAATTGTAGTATTTGATACAATTCTGTTGTGGTTAATTCTGAAAAGAATTTTGTTCTAAAATTCATAACTTTAAAAATAGATTCTTATCTCTACAGTAATGAAAGAAAAAATTACCCAGCACAAGAAATTTTATTTACTCTTGTAGCATGTCTTCCACCCTCGAATTCTGTATTTAAAAAAACGTCTACAAAACCAATTGCTTGTTGTAAAGACACAAAACGTGCAGGAATAGTTAAAACATTCGCATCATTATGTTGTCTTGTTAAAGCAACCAACTCTTTATTCCAACATAAAGCAGCTCTAATACCTTGGTGTTTGTTAGCAGTAATTTGTGCGCCATTTCCAGAACCACATAAAATAATACCTAATTCTGCTTTACCAGATTCTACAGCATCTGCTGTTGGATGTATTGCATCTGGATAATCCATAGAACTATTAGTATCTGTACCAAAATTTATTACAGAATGTCCTTTTTCTTCTAAATGTTTAATAATTTCGAACTTGTATTCAGTTCCTGCGTGATCGTTTCCTATGGCAATTGTCATTATTTATTTTTTAAATTTTACCATTACAAGAAAAATAATAAAGTATCTGTTCATAAATAAAAAGATTACTTCATTACATTCGTAATGACGAAGTTACATCAACAAAAATATAGAAATTTATGCTTATCAACAGTTATAAACAACGTTATTTTATACAATTTTAATAACTCTTTAATTTTTAAGTTTTTAGCGTTTTAAGAGAATGTTAAGAAGTTGTATTGAAAAACTCGTAAGTTTTTTTGGTGGGTAAAAAAATTATTACAATACAAGTAGTAAATTGATATACGCAACTTTTTTTATTGATTTTTGATAAAACTTTATCAACATAAAATTTACAATTTATTTACATAGAAAAGTAAAATAGTTATGAGTTAAAATAGGTTGATAGCTGTTTATAACTATTGTTAACAACTGTATTTTAAAGTTGATTTTTAAGGATTTAAATAACTTATAAATTGTCAGCTATTTTTAATAACTCATACATAAAAATAAAAGTTTAAAAATTTATAGTAACTATTCACATACTATTATAAACATCATATTTTTTTTAAAATTTTCTAAAAGAAAAATAATTATAATATAGAATGTTTATAAGTGTTTAAATTTTCTAGAAAAAGAAGATTAAAATAGAAAAGAAAGTAAAATAGTTATATACAAAGTTTTTACCTATGTTTGCATTAGTATTTCGAATCTTTAAAAAGACATCCTTCTCTATAATCGAAATATATTTCTAAATACTATTCTAATATCGTTTTATTACAATTGTATTTTAAATAAAGAATATTACTTATTTTTAGGTTTATAAAGTAGTACTTCCATAAGTAATAAAAATTCCATTTAAAAATTAACATACAATCAAAATACAAGCAAAGAATCATAACACTTAATTAATAAGATTCAACACAAATAATTGTATTTTGGGATCACTTTAAAAATACACTGTAGTATATGCCAAAAAAGAAGAAAATATATAAAAAGAAAGGTAAAATTATTAAAGATTTAACCAGAAATATCTTTAGAATTTTAAATGAAGATAGTAGTAAGTTTTATAATTACAAACAAATTGCTGGTAAATTAGGTATTTCTGATACTGATGGTAAAACTCAAATTTTAAAAAAATTAACAGAACTAACAGCAACTAAAAAAATAAAAGAAGTAGATAGAGGTAAGTTTCAAATAAACGAAGACCGTAAATACTCTATAGGAACTTTAGATATTACATCAAATGGAAATGGATATTTTATAACAGATGATTATGAAGATGATATTTTTATACCCAATGTTAATTTAGGAAAAGGATTGCATGGAGATGTGGTTAGAGCTTATATTTATCAGCGTAAAAGAAGTAAAAAAGTAGAAGCAGACATTGTAGAAGTTTTAGAACGCGCAAAAACGGAATTTGTTGGGGTTTTACAAAAAAATAAAAATTTTGGTTTTGTAATTCCAGATAATAACAAAATGTATGCAGATATTTTTATATCGCAAAATAAAATGAATGGTGCAGAACATGGAGATAAAGTACAAGCTACCATTTCTGATTGGCCAGAAAATTCTAAAAACCCATTTGGTAAAATCACCACAGTATTAGGCAAACCAGGAGATTATAATACAGAAATGCACTCCATTTTATTAGAATACGATTTACCCTACGAGTTTCCTGCAGAAGTAGAAAAAGATGCCGAAAATCTATCCATAGAAATTACTAAAGATGAAATTAGCAAACGTAGAGATATGCGTAAAGATTTAACTTTTACCATAGATCCTAAAGACGCTAAAGATTTTGATGATGCATTGTCTTTTACAAAGTTAGAAAATGGAAATTACGAAGTTGGTATTCACATTGCAGATGTTTCTCATTATTTACAACAAGACACTATTTTAGATCACGAAGCTTACGAACGTGCAACCTCTGTATATTTAGTAGATAGGGTAGTACCAATGTTACCAGAAATGTTATCTAATGGTGTTTGTTCTTTAAGGCCTAATGAAGAAAAATTAACTTTTTCTGCAGTTTTTGAAATTAATGAAAAAGCACAAATAGTAGGTGAGTGGTTTGGTAGAACAGTAACCTATTCAGACCAGCGTTTTGCATATGAAGAAGCACAATATTTAATAGAGCAGAATCAAGAAAACAAAAGCGTCACTTCGAGTGAATTTTCGAAGGATGAGAATATAAGTATCAAAAAGTCTTTTAAAAATACAATTCCTAATGATGTTTCTATAACAGGAGCTGCTTATAAAGTTTCTACAGAAATTGTAGAGGCTACTTTAAAATTAGATGAATTAGCAAAAAAATTACGTAAAAAACGTATGAAACAAGGTGCTATTTCTTTTGATAGAGTAGAAGTAAAGTTTCACTTAGATGAAGAAGCAAATCCTGTTGGAGTATTTTTTAAATCCTCTAAAGATGCTAATAAATTAATTGAAGAATTTATGTTATTAGCCAATAGAAAAGTAGCTGAATTTATAGGACAAAAACAAGGCAGACCTTCTGGTAAAACTTTTATTTATAGAGTTCATGATGAGCCAGATGTAGAAAAATTAGCTTCTTTACAGAATATTATTAGCAAATTTGGTTATAAAATTAATACAGATACAAAAGAAACCACATCAGACTCTTTAAATCAACTTTTAAGTGATGTACATGGTAAAGCAGAATCTAATATGATAGAAACTTTAACTATTAGAACCATGTCTAAAGCTGTTTATACAACCCAAAACATTGGTCATTATGGATTAGCTTTTAACTATTACAGTCATTTTACATCACCAATTAGACGTTATCCAGATGTAATGACACATAGATTATTACAGCATTATTTAGATGGTGGAAACAGCCCAAAAGCGCTTTCTTATGAAGAAAAATGTAAGCATTCTTCAAAAAGAGAGGAGTTAGCTAGTAAAGCTGAACGAGATTCTATAAAATACATGCAGGTAAAATACATGCAAGAACATAAAAATGAAATTTTTGAAGGGGTAATTACAGGTGTTACAGAATGGGGTATTTATGTTGAAATAAAACAAAATAAATGTGAAGGTATGGTTCGTATTAGAGATATAAAAAGCGATTATTATATTTTTGATGAAAAACAATATGCTATTGTAGGGCAATCTACCAAACAAATGTATCAACTAGGAGATGATGTAAGCGTTCAAGTAAAGAAAACAGATTTAGAACGCAAGCACTTAGATTTTAACTTAATTGAGGATTAATTAATATTTTAGTTATTCTTCTAACAAAAATAAAATATCATTTATATATTATGATTAATTGTTATAAAAAATATATTAGTATACGAGTTATAAAAGATAAAATATTATTAAATTAAATTACTAGAAAAACGCTAAAAATGAGATAAATTTTAACGTTATTTATGTAATAGAGAGCTAAAAAAATCGTTATAATTGGTATAATTATTAAAGTAATTATCAAATCAAATTTAAAAAAATGAAAAAACTTAATTTTATATTGCTGTTTTTTATTGGATTAACAGTTACTGCACAATCTACAGTAAATAAAAACTTAGGAGATTATAATATTCTAAAAGTTTATAATGGTATAGAAGTAGAGTTGATTAAAAGTACAGATCAAAAGTTAGAAATAACTGGAGAAAAGTCTGAAATGGTTAAAATTAAAAATGTAAATAATACATTAAAATTATCTTTACCATTTTCTTTAACTCCTGCAGACAATGCAGCAGATGGTAAAATACTGGTAAAATTATATTATAATAGAGCTATTAATATTATAGACGCAAATGAAAGTGCAACTATAACAAGTAAAGATTTTTATCAAGATAAATTAGAGGTAAATGCACAAGAAAGAGCATTTATCAACCTAACCACAAAAACTAATTATTTAATTGTTAGAGCTTCTTCTGGTGGTATTGTAAAACTTTCTGGTACTGCAAAAAATCAAGAAATAGATGTAGATTTATATGGTATTTATCATGGTTTTAATTTACAAGTTGCTGGTAATTCTACTGTAAAATCAGGAACTGGTGCAAAAGCAGAAGTAAACGCAGGCGAAACTTTAAATGCTAAAGTTAGTTTTGGTGGTACTATTTTTTATAAAGGAAACCCAGAGGTTGTAAAAGATAAAAAATTAATTGGTGGTATTATAGAAAAAAGAAATTAACAGAAGAAATACAAAAGAGTTTGTATAACAACCTTTTTTGTATCTTTGTACTATTAAATTAAAGAAGAAATGTATAGTTTATCAATAGTATCGGGTTTTATTGGCGGTCCACAAGTAATTATTATATTAGTGGTTGTGTTATTACTTTTTGGAGGAAGAAAAATACCAGAGTTAATGAAAGGTTTAGGAAGTGGTATTAAAGAGTTTAAAAACGCTTCTAAAGATGATTCTGAAGAAAAAATTGAAGAGAAGAAATAGAATAGTTAACATATAAACGAAAAAAAAGCGCTGTCATTTGATAGCGCTTTTTTTTTGTAATTTTAATTTTACATTAATTTTATTACTTCTTTTTTGCGGTTTTCATAGCTTCTCCAATTTGGTTACTTGCTGTAAAACTTGCAACCATGTCATTTAACATTTGGCTACCTGCTTGTGGCGAATTTGGCAATAAAATTAAGTTACTATTAGTTTCTTGCCCAATAGATTGTAAAGTATCATAATGTTGTGTTACAACAATTAATGCAGATGCTTCTTGAGAGTTAATACCAACCTTATTTAAAACTTCTACAGATTCTTCTAAACCGCGTGCAATTTCTCTACGTTGATCTGCAATACCTTGACCTTGTAAACGTTTACTTTCTGCTTCTGCTTTTGCTTTTTCTACAATTAAAATACGTTGTGCATCACCTTCATATTGTGCTGCTGTTTTTTCTCTATCTGCAGCATTAATTCTGTTCATTGCTGCTTTTACTTGTGCATCAGGATCTATATCTGTAACTAAGGTTTTAATAATATCATAACCATATTCCATCATAGCATCATTTAATTCAGATTTTACTGCAATAGCAATATCATCTTTCTTAACAAATACATCATCTAATTTCATTTTTGGTACTTCTGCCCTTACTACATCAAACACGTAAGATGTTATTTGATCATGAGGGTAATCTAATTTGTAAAAAGCATCATATACTTTGTCTTTTATCACTTTATATTGTACTGAAACCTTTAACTTTACAAAAACATCATCTAAAGTTTTGGTTTCTATAATAACATCTAACTGCTGTATTTTTAAACTTAATCTACCTGCAATTCTTTGTACTCCAGGTATTTTTAAATGAAAACCAGATTGACGAATACTTGTAAATTTACCAAACGTTTCTATAATTGCAGCTGTTTGTTGTTTTACAATAAAATAAGATGCGAAAATAATAATTGCAAGAACTACAATAATAATAATAATAGTAGGTGGCATAGTTAATTTTTTTAATGTTAATAATTAATACTGTATAAAGATACTGAAAAACAGCTGTTAATTATATTAATTGTAAAAAATAGGTATAATAAATTTTTTAAGAAAACTTTTAAGAACATGTACTTATAAAATAGCAACCATAATTTTATATCCATAAGAACGCATTTCTGCTTCGCTTAAATCAAATTCTGATTTCATGATAATTTCTGAATTGCATTTTCTATTCTGTTGATGGTTTCTTCTTTACCAATCATAGCTATAATATCAAATAGGTGAGGACCTGCTAACTTACCAACCAAAGAAAGTCGTAAAGGTTGCATTACCTTACCAAAACCAATTTCTTTATTGGTAATCCAAGTTTTAATATGTGTTTCTGTATTTTCTGATGAAAAATCTTCAATACTTTCTATCACACTAATTAATTCTGTCATTAACGAGCCAGTTTCTGGCTTCCAATTTTTTTTAGAAGCTTTTGCATCAAATTCTGTTGGCGATGTAAAAAAGAAAGCTGATAAACCCCAAAAATCATCTATAAAAACAGCTCTTTCTTTTATTAATGAAATTACCTTTTCAACGTAAGATTTTTCCGTTTTAATTCCTTTTTCTTCTAAAATTGGTAAGTATAAATTAGTTAAAGCTGTATCTGATTTTAGTTGCATGTATTGTTGCTGAAACCATTTCGTTTTATCTGGATTAAATTTAGCTCCAGATTTACTAACACGTTTTAAATCAAACTCTTGTATTAATTTTTCTAAAGAAAAAAGTTCTTGCTCTGTACCAGGATTCCACCCTAAAAAAGCTAACATATTTATAAATGCATCTGCAAAATAACCATCTTCTTTATAACCTCTAGAGACATCTCCTGTTTTTTCATTTCTATACTTTAAAGGAAACACTGGAAACCCTAATTTATCTCCATCTCTTTTACTTAATTTACCTTTACCAACGGGTTTTAAAATTAATGGTAAATGTGCAAATTTAGGAGCTTTCCAATCAAAAGCTCTGTATAATAAAACGTGTAATGGCATAGATGGTAACCATTCTTCACCACGAATTACATGAGAAATTTCCATTAAATGATCATCGATAATATTTGCTAAATGATATGTTGGCATGCCATCACTTTTACATAAAATTTTGTCATCTAACGTGTTGGTATCTATGCTAATTTTACCTCTAATTTCATCTTCCATTTGTAAAATTTCGTCTTGTGGTGTTTTAAAACGAATTACAAATTTTTCACCAGCATTAATTTTTTGCTGCACTTCATCTTCAGACAACACCAACGAATTTATCAAACGGCCTTTTACACGATTGTGCCAATTGTACATAAAGGTTTTACCTTCACTTTCGTGTTGTTTTCTATGTGCATCTAATTGCTCTGAAGTATCAAAAGCATAATATGCCCAACCTGTATTTATTAAAATATCTACATATTTTTTATAAATTTCTTTACGTTCAGATTGTCTATAAGGCCCAAATTTATCATCTGTTTTTGGTCCTTCATCAAAAGGAATGTTACACCATTGTAAAGCGTCAATTATATATTGTTCTGCGTTAGCTACATAACGTGTTTGGTCTGTATCTTCTATTCTTAACACAAAAGTACCTTGGTGTTTTTTAGCGAATAAATAATTATATAAAGCGGTTCTTACACCACCAATATGCAAGGGTCCTGTTGGACTTGGCGCAAAACGAACACGAACATTTGATTCCATTTTTTGTTTTTTAAAGATTGCTTTTAACGGGTGCAAAGATAGTTTTTAATAAAAAAACGTACCACGAATTCACGAATTAAAAAAAACAAAAAATATTGATTATGAATATAAAACATTGATTTTAAAAAAATCTCACAAGTTTTTAAAAACAGTGAAATCTAAATTTTATTATTTTATTTCTGAATTTGCAGCAATATATTTTAAAATGTATTAAAAATACCAAAACTAAATGCAGTTTTTTTAGGCACATTGTTTCCAAAAAAAGCACTACCAAAACCAGCTGTTATACCAATATCGTAAAACTGTAAAATTCCTTTTAAACCGTAAGCACCATATTCTTGATTATTTATGTATAAACCTGTTAATAAGTTATTTGAAGGTAAATTAACATTACCATCTTCAAAAGATTTTACAACGTCTATATAACCAATTAACCATATATTTTTTGATACTTTACCACCAAATTCGCCACCAATTTTAAAATTATTACTATAATTATTGGTTTTAATATCAAAACCAATTTGAGATTGAAAAAACGTTTTTCCAAAACTTTTACCTGCTAAAAGTTGAGGTGTAAATGTAAATGCATCATAACCTGTTCTAATTCCTGTGTTTTCGTCATAAGAACCCGTATTTATTTCAGAAATTAATTGGGCTGCTACCACCCAACCTTTGTTATACAGTTGATGTTTGATTCCTAAAGAAACGTTTCCAAATGAAGACTTTTCATTAGAAGATTCCGGACAAGGAGCTACCAAACAAGGGTTAACTATTTCTTTATTATCTATCGATTTAAAAGGGATATTAAAAACAAATGAGGTTTTGTTTGTAAAACCATATTCACCATAAATTTGATAAGTTTGATCTGTAATTGAGCCAGAAATAGTATAATCTGGATACCCAAAAAGCTCGCTATAATCTGAGATTGTTGTGTAAGATAAGTTGATAAACAAATCTCCTTTGTCTTTTGTCCAAGGGTTTTGTGCAACTATTAATATTGTAAAGAATAAAAATAGAATTGTAGTTAGTTTTTTCATAAAATTGTTTTTACTTTAGTTTAGTAGCCAATATCTACAATTGCTTACAAAGTCTTTTAACAAATTATTTGTTGGTTTTCCTATCAAAAATACTATTTTTATTAGTTGATTATGAATGGATTTGAAAAAATAGAAAAAAAACTACATCAGTTTACTAGAAAATACTACCTAAACGAACTAATTAAAGGAACAATCTTGTTTCTTTCCTTAGGCTTTTTATACTTATTTTTTACCCTTTTTTTAGAGTATTTTTTGTGGTTAAAACCCACAGCAAGAACCTTACTTTTTTGGATTTTTATTGTAGTTGAAGTTTTTCTACTAATTCGTTTTATAGCCATTCCAATTTTTAAGTTGATTGGTTTTAGAAAAGGGATTTCATTAGAGCAATCGTCTAAAATTATTGGAGCTCATTTTCCAAAAGTAGAAGACAAGTTGTTAAATGCTTTACAACTTAAAGAATACACCAATCAATCTGATTTGTTATTGGCAAGTATCAATCAAAAATCAGAAGAATTACAACCGATTCCGTTTGTAAAAGCTATTGATTTTACCCAAAATAAAAAGTATTTAAAGTATGCAATTGTTCCTATTTTAATATGGTTAACTACTTTATTTACAGGTAATAACGCTATTTTTAAAGATAGTTTAAAACGCGTTGTAAACCATAGAACTAAATACACACCACCAGCGCCATTTTATTTTAATCTAAACAATCAAAATTTACAAGTTATACAAGGCAAACCCATAACAGTTTCATTAAAGACGGTTGGTTCTGTATTGCCTTCAGATGCTAAAATTATTTATAATAATCAGCAATATTATTTGCAAAATAATGGAAACGGTTCTTTTTCTTACATGTTTTCTGATGTTCAAAAACCACTTACCTTTTTTGTAGAAGCTAACGGAGTGCAGTCTCAAGATTATCAAATTAATGTCATTAACACACCAACTATAAATAATATTTCTTTGCAATTAAAATATCCATATTATGTGGGTAAAAAGAATGAAACTATTCAGAACTCTGGTAACTTAATAGTACCTGAAGGCACAAAAATATCTTGGTTGGTAGCAACCCAACAAACAGATGAGGTTGTTTTTATAAATGAAGAGCAAAGAGAAGCATTTAAAAAGACAGATGACAACAATTTTAAATTTACAAAAAGCGTTAGAAAAGCGTTAGATTATCAAATAGCATCTTCAAATAAAAATTTAAAAGATTACGAGAATTTACAATTTTCTGTAAATGTAATAAAAGATGAAGCCCCAGAAATAACTGTACAATCTAATATAGATAGTATTTCTAGAGGTATTGCCCAGTTTGCTGGTCAAATTTCTGATGATTATGGTTTAAAAAAATTACAATTGGTTTATTATGATATGGATTCCCCAAATCAATTAAACACTTATATTTTACCAATATCTAGAGCTAATGTGCAAACTTTTTTCTATCAATTTCCTGAAGGATTAAATTTGATAAAAGGCACCAACTATGAAATGTATTTTGAGGTTTTTGATAATGATGCTGTAAACGGAAATAAAAAAGCAAAAAGTAAACTTTTTAATTTCCGACAAAAAACAGCAAACGAAATAGAGGAGGAGTTGCTACACGAACAAAGAAACATAATTAATAGTCTAGAAAATTCAATTCAAAAACAACAAAAACAAAGAGAAGAGTTAGATAAAATTCAACAAGATTTTCAGAACAAGAAAAAAATAAATTGGAATGATAAAAAGAAGGTTGAGAATTTTATAAAACGTCAAGAAAATTATAAAAAAATGATGCAGCGTCAAACCGATCAGTTGCAACAAAATTTAGACGAAAAGAAAGAAGAAAATATAAACCTACAAGAAAATAAAGAAGAATTAAATAAACGTATTGAAGAATTAAAAAAGCACGAAAGACAAGAAAAATTGTTGGAAGAAATTGCAAAAATGGCAGAAAAACTAAATAAAGAAGATTTAGTAAAAAAAGCCAAAGAATTAGCACAACAAAACAAACAACAACAGCGTAGTTTAGAACGAATGTTAGAATTAACAAAACGTTTTTATGTTGAGCAAAAAACAATGCAAATTGCCAATAAATTGGAAGCATTGGCAAAAAAACAAGAAGAGCTTGCAAAAAAGGAAGACACAACTGTTAGAGAGCAACAAGACATTCATAAAGAGTTTAACGATTTAAAGAAAGAACTGGAAGAATTGGCTAAAGACAACGAAAAGTTAAAAGAGCCAATGGAATTACCAGATGTAGATGATGAGAAAGACGCTATTGATGAGGAGCTAAAAAAATCGAAAGAAAACCTACAAAAACAAGATAAAAATTCTGCTAAAAAGAATCAGAATAACAGTGCTCAAAAAATGAAAGAAATGAGTGCTAAAATGCAAAAAGCTATGCAAGCCATGGAAGGTGAATCTATGGAAGAAAACATGGATGATTTGCGAAAAATACTAGAAAATTTAGTTACGTTTTCTTTTAAACAAGAAAACTTGATGAACAAGTTTAGCGATATTTCTACCATGCATCCAAATTTTGGTAAAGCTTTAAAAAAGCAAAATGATATTAGAACTTATTTTGAACATATAGACGATAGCTTGTATGTACTTTCCATGCGTTTGCCAAAAATTTCTGCTAAAATTCAAGACGATTTATCTACCACACATTACAATTTAGAACAATCTCTAGAAAACTTTTCTGAAAACAGATTTAATAATGGTCTTTCTAACCAACGTTATGTAATGACAGCCACTAATAATTTGGCTGATTATTTAAGTAATATTTTAAATAGCATGAAAAACTCTATGTCCATGAAAATGGGCAAAGGAAAAAAATCAGGAGAGTTTAGCTTGCCAGATATTATTAAAAAACAGCAAGACTTAACTGAGAAAATGAAAAATAGCAAAAAGAAAGGCGACAAAACAGGAAAGAAGCCTGGAGAAAAACCTGGACAAGGTAAAGAAGGTAAAAAACCCGGTGAAGATGGTAAAACTGGAAATTCTGGTAAAGGAGATAAGTCAAGTAAAAACGGAAAAGGAAAAGGAAAAGGAGAAGGGAAAGGTGAAGGTAAAAACAGTAATGGAGAAAATGATGATTTAGATGGTGAAATTTATGAAATTTACAAGCAACAATCTCAATTAAGGCAACAATTACAAGAGGCCATAAAAGAAGCTGAACAAAGAAATCCAAATGGAAATGGAGCTGCAAAAAGAGCTTTAAAAACCATGGAACAATTAGAGAATGAAATTTTAGAAAAAGGTTTTAATGCAACAACCATTCAAAAAATGCAAAATCTAAATTATCAACTTCTAAAATTAGACAAAGCAGCTCTAGAGCAAGGTAAAGACAACAAAAGAAAATCTACAGCAAATTTGAAAGAGCGTCAAAGATATAAAGTAAAGGCACTCGAATTTAAAAAGCAGTTTTACAATCAAATAGAAATATTAAACAGACAATCCTTACCTTTGCAACAAAATTATAAAATAAAGGTTCGAAAGTATTTTTCTGAACCAGAAAAAAAAGAATGATCACGTTTAATTACGAAACCAATTTTATTTTAGAAGACGAAGTATCTGTACAAAAATGGATTCATCAAATCATAACAAAACACAATTGTGAGTTAGGGGAGGTGAACTATATTTTTTGTGATGATGATTATTTGCACAAACTAAATGTAGAATTTTTAAATCATGATACGTTAACAGATATTATCAGTTTTGATAATTCTTTAGGAAAATTAATCAATGGCGATATTTACATTTCTGTAGAAAGAGTTGCTGATAATGCAACCGATTTTAAGGTTTCTTTTAACGAAGAATTACGCAGAGTAATGATACATGGTGTATTACATTACATTGGTTTTAAAGATAAGTCAGTAAAAGAGCAATTAGAAATGACGAAACAAGAAAATTTAGCTTTATCTTTAATTAAGTAATTGATAATCAATTAAATAAAATAAAAGTTTCACGTGGAACTATAGAATATGAGTTTATTTTCAACAACATTTGATGTTATAGTAGTTGGTGGTGGGCATGCAGGAAGTGAGGCTGCTGCTGCCGCTGCAAACATGGGTGCACATACTTTGTTAATTACAATGAATTTGCAAAATATTGCACAAATGAGTTGTAACCCTGCAATGGGTGGTATTGCAAAAGGACAAATTGTAAGAGAGATTGATGCTTTAGGAGGTTATAGTGGAATTGTTACAGATAAAACAGCAATCCAATTTAAGATGCTAAACAAATCTAAAGGACCTGCAATGTGGAGTCCAAGAGCACAATCTGATAGAATGCAGTTTGCAGAATGTTGGAGAACACTTTTAGAAGAAACCGAAAATTTAGACTTCTATCAAGATTCTGTAAATGGTTTAATGTTTGACGGTGATAAAATTGTAGGAGTAAAGACAGCTTTAGGTTTAGAAATAAAAGCAAAAACAGTTATTTTAACTGCAGGTACTTTTTTAAATGGTTTAATTCATATTGGTGATAAAAGTTTTGGTGGGGGTAGAGCAGGAGAAGGGGCTTCTACAGGAATTACAGAAGACCTTGTAAAAAAAGGTTTCGAATCTGGCAGAATGAAAACAGGAACACCACCAAGAGTAGATGGTAGATCTTTAGATTATTCTAAAATGATTGAACAACCAGGAGATCAAATCACAGAAAAATTTTCTTATTTACCTACAACATCTTCTTTAAAAAAACAGCGTTCTTGTTGGTTAACATATACCAATTTAGAGGTGCACGATTTACTTAGAGATGGTTTTGATCGTTCACCAATGTTTAATGGTAGAATACAATCTACCGGGCCAAGATACTGCCCTTCTATTGAAGATAAAATAGATCGATTTGCTACCAAAGAGCGTCATCAAATTTTTGTAGAACCAGAAGGGTGGACCACTTGTGAAATGTATGTAAATGGGTTTTCTACTTCATTACCAGAAGATATTCAAGACAAAGCAATTCGATCTGTAGCAGGTTTTGAAAATGTGAAGTTTTTTAGATATGGTTATGCTATCGAGTACGATTATTTTCCACCAACACAATTAACACATTCTTTAGAAACTAAGTTAATTGAAAACTTATTTTTCGCTGGACAAATAAATGGAACAACAGGTTATGAAGAAGCAGCTGCACAAGGTTTAATGGCAGGTGTAAATGCAGCGTTAAAAGTGCAAGAAAAAGATCCTTTTATTCTAAAAAGAAACGAAGCTTATATAGGTGTTTTAATAGACGATTTAATCACAAAAGGTACAGAAGAGCCTTACAGGATGTTTACTTCAAGAGCAGAATATAGAACTTTATTAAGGCAAGATAATGCCGACTTAAGATTAACTCCAAGAGGTTTTAAAATTGGTTTAACGTCTAAAGAACGTTTAGATAGAGTTATAGAAAAGCAAGAAAAAACCGATTTGTTAATTAAGTTTTTAAATGAAACTAGTGTAAAGCAAGAAGAGATAAATCCTATTTTAGAAGCTAAAAATTTAGCCCTGGTAAAACAATCTATGAAACTTTTTAAGATTGCTGCAAGACCACAATTAAATTTTTTAGATTTTAAAAACATTGAAAAATTAAACACATTTATTGCGGAGCATCATATAGATAATGAGATTATCGAGCAAGCTGAAATTCATTTAAAATATTCTGGTTATATAGAAAAAGAAAAGAACAACGCAGACAAGTTAAACAGGTTAGAAAATGTAATTATTCCTTCTAGTTTTAAGTACGATAAAGTGAAATCTCTTTCTTATGAGGCTAGAGAAAAGTTGAATAAAATTAAGCCAACCTCAATATCTCAAGCAAGCAGAATTAGTGGAGTTTCACCAAGTGATATTTCTGTTTTGTTAGTCTATATGGGTAGGTAAAAAAATAAAAAATTGCTAAGTGTTCCTCGTGGAACAATTTGTATAAAAAGTAAAAAATGGAGATTGAAAAAAAACTCTACACCAATTTAAAACCCTTTTTAACTTGTAAAGATTATACAGTTTCTGGTAAAAAATTTCAGGTAAAAATTAACGAAGATTATCAGATGTTGGTAACAACACCTGTCCCAGAAAATTTAGAAAATTATTATGAAAGCGAAAATTATATTTCGCATACTGATAGCAAAAAAACAGTGTTAGATAAAGTTTATCAAAAAGTAAAAAATGTTGCTTTACAACAAAAATTAAAATTGATAAACTCATTTGATACGCCAGAAAAAAATGTATTAGATGTTGGAGCTGGAACAGGAGATTTTTTAAAACATTGTAGCAATAATAATTGGAATGTTTTAGGAGTAGAACCTAGTTTGAAAGCAAGAGATATTGCCCACAAAAAAGGCATTTATTTAAAAGATAATCTTTACAAAATAGAGAACACAAGTTTTGATGTAATTACTCTGTGGCATGTTTTAGAACATGTAAAAGATTTAAAAACTTACATTAAAAAATTAAAAGCACTTTTAAAGGAAGATGGCTATTTGGTAATTGCTGTTCCTAATTATAAAAGTTACGATGCTAAATTGTATAAAGAACATTGGGCTGCTTTTGATGTTCCAAGACACCTTTGGCATTTCTCTCAAAAAGCCATACAAAAGTTATTTACAGAAGTTCAAATGGAAGTTGTGCAAACCAAACCAATGAAGTTTGATGCGTACTATGTTTCTCTTTTAAGTGAAAAATACAAGAGCCAAAAAATGAATCCAATAAAAGCTCTTTATAACGGGTTTAGATCTAATCTTAAGGCAAAACAAAATTCTGAATACTCCTCTTTGATTTACGTGATAAAAAACCGATAATTTAGATTTTAAGACGCTTTTATGGTTTTTAAGCTATAATTCTATAGAAATACCTTACTAAAAATAAAAACACCTTTAAAAGCTTTTTTTTAAAGGTATTTTTAATAAACATTGGTTATGGTTTATTTAAAGTATATAGTTTTTAGTTATTTTGTTTCGATATCAAATAAACAGCGTATAAAATTGACATTTAAAAATATTGTAACTCCAAAATTTTTTTATTAACGTTCTTCAATTTAAAAAAATTAAAGTGATAGTAGAGGGTTTATTTCCGAACAAAGTAATTTTTCCGATTTTAAATTTCCACCTCTTTTATGTATTATTAGTTGAAATTTAATTTATTCAACTACCTCATCTTTAAGTAATCAAAGTTCTATTTTACTTAGAATAGTTTTTTTTTCTTGGCATATTTCTATTAAAAGTATGATCATAATTATTTGTAAAAAACCTAAACGTTTTTGTATCAAGCTCTTCTTACTTTTAGGTCTTCAGATTTAAACAACAATCAGCCAATTCCTATAAATCATTTTCAACTTTTTTATTTTTTGATGTTGTTTTCATACACAGTTATCCATTCTTTTACAGACAATTTTTTGCATAATGCTGCAATTAATTCATAGGGAATATCATCAACCTTTTTAAAACGGATACAACTTTTACCCATGTCTAATTTTCTAGAACTAAATTTTGGATACTCATTTACAAACCAATCATGTATTTCTGGAACAGCGTACAAACCCATATGATAAAGGTTTACAGAACTTTTCTGCGAAGCAAAACTCATAAAAGGCAAAGGTTCTTTTGGGTTGCAATGGTAACCTTCTGGATATATTTCATGTGGAACATAATAAGCAATCATTCTATATTGAACCCCTTCTTCAAATCCTTTTGGTAGGTTTTGGCTGATGGTTTCTCGTAATTTTTTAATTACAATTTGTCTTTCTTTTGGAGCTTGGTGAATGTAATCTTCTAGAGAATTTGCTTTGTTTTGCATAACAGTTGTTTTTTAAGACAACAAGTTAACAAAATTTTGCCTTTATTTTATCTATAATGGTTTGTGCTAACTTTTCTTTACTTTCTATTGTCCAACCTGCCACATGTGGCGATAAAATTACGTTTTCTGTATCTATTAAATATTGAAAAGCTTCTGGCATTTTAACGTCAGAAAATAGGTTTTCAAAAGATGATTTTTCATATTCTAAAACATCTAATCCAGCTCCTAAAATTTTACCAGATTGCAAACCAGCTACTAAATCTTTAGTAACTACTGCAGAACCACGTGCAGTATTAATCAACCAAAAATTCTTTTTAAAACTATTGATAAAATTGGCATTTATCATATTTTTTGTGAGGTCTGTTTGTGGTGTGTGCAAGCTTAAAATGTCTGATTTTTCTTGTAATTCTTTAAGAGAAACTTGTGTGCAATTTTCATCACCAACATTATTTTTTAAATCATAACAAAGTACTTTTACATCAAAACCACGTAGTTTTTTAGCAAAAGATTTCCCCATATTTCCATAGCCAATCAAACCAACGGTTTTTCCATCTAGTTCAATTCCACGATTTTCTTCACGCAACCATTTTCCGTTCCTAACTTCTTTATCGGCTTTGTTTAGTTTATTAAATAACGATAAAAGCATGGCTAAACTATGTTCGCCAACAGCATTTCTATTCCCTTCTGGAGCCGCAATTAATTCGATGTTTTTAGTTCTTGCGTAATCGCAATCGATGTTTTCTAAACCAGCACCCACTCTACCAATAAATTTTAGGTTTTTAGCTTTGTCTAAAAAGTGTTTGTCAATAGAAAATCGACTTCTAATAATAAAACCATCATACAAATGAATTTTTCCTTCAATTTCTTCTTTAGAAGATGTGTAATCTTCCTCATTAGTAAACCCTAAATCGTTTAATTGATTGAGCATTAATGGATGGTTGGTATCTAGATGTAGTATTTTCAAAATTTCGCTTTTTGGATTTATCGGACAATATAGATAACTAAATTTTTAGAAAGGAGACGAATTTCGACATCCTTTTAATGATTTGATTTAGAGTATTGTTAAGTTTATCAAATTCATAAGAACCTAGGAGTCTAAATTAATACTGCTCCTTTTCATTAGGAAAATCACCACTTTTTACATCAGTAATATAATTTTCAAAAGCGCCTGTCATATCTTTAAATAAATCTAAATATCTACGTAAAAAACGCGGATTGAATTCGTGTGTCATACCAATCATATCATGCGTAACTAAAACCTGACCATCTACACCATTTCCAGCACCAATACCAATAACAGGTATGGTTAAAGCATCTGCAACTTTTTTAGCCAATTTTGCAGGCACTTTTTCTAAAACCAAGGCAAAACAACCAAGTCTTTCTAACATTAAGGCATCATCCATTAATTTTTCTGCCTCTTCTTCTTCTTTTGCTCTTACAGTATACGTACCAAATTTATAAATAGATTGTGGTGTTAAACCCAAGTGCCCCATTACAGGAATACCTGCATTTAAAATTCGTTTTATAGAATCTTTTATTTCTTTACCACCTTCTAATTTTATCGAATGCCCGCCAGATTCTTTCATAATTCTAATAGCAGAACGTAAAGCTTCTTTTGGGTCAGATTGATAACTACCAAAGGGCAAATCTACTACCACCAAACAACGTTCTATACCTCTAACAACAGAGCTTGCGTGGTAAATCATTTGATCTAACGTAATTGGTAATGTTGTTTCATGACCTGCCATTACATTAGAGGCAGAATCGCCCACCAATAATACATCGATACCTGCACTATCTAAAATTTTTGCCATGGTATAATCGTAAGCAGTTAGCATAGAGATTTTTTCTCCATTTGCTTTCATTTCTACCAAAGATTTTACAGTTATACGTTTATATTGTTTATTAGCTACAGACATATATTTTATTTTAAAGTGGTAAAAGTAAGAAAAAGCTATAGATTTCTTGTTATGTGTATTTTTTTGCCATTTATCTTAAAAACCCCAACTCTAAAATTAATTTAGTAGCTTTAACCACTTTAAAATAAACGGACTATGTTAAAAAAATGGATTGTATTGTTTTTTTGTTTGTTGATAACCAATCTACACGCACAACAAAACAAAGAAGAATTAGCAATAAAAAAAGTAATAGCTACCTTTTTTAAAGGTTTACACCAAGGTGATAGCACTTTGATGCAAACCACGCTTCATAAAGATATTAAAATACAAACCACCTCTATAAATAAAGAAGGCACAAGTATTTTAAAAAATGAAAGCAGACTAAAATTATTAACCTCGGTTGCTAATAAAAAACCAGAACATGTGTATTTAGAAAAGCTACTTGCCTATCAAATTAATGTTGATACAAGTTTAGCTTCTGTTTGGACACCTTATGAGTTTTATTTCAATGGAAAGTTTAGCCATTGTGGAGCCAACTCATTTCAGCTTTTTAAAGAAGATAATCAATGGAAAATTATTTTTTTGGTAGACATTAGAAGAAGAGAAAATTGCAAAGCTTTAAAAGAAATGAATTAAATTTTTTAGAAGATAAAATTCAACGGAACTTGTAAGTATAAGTTCCGTTTTTTTGTAATTTTGATTTTCTGTTGCGGTTTTTTACGTACATATTAGTCTTAAAAATAGAATAAATTAAATCAGATGCACTTTTTACCAGAAAAAATAGATACTTACGTTGTTGCACATACCCAAGGTGAACCGAAAATTTTGCAAGAATTAACTAGAGAAACGTGGCAAAAAGTACTAAACCCAAGAATGTTAAGTGGAGCTTTTCAAGGTAGAGTTTTGTCGATGATTACAAAGCTTACTTCTCCAAAAAACATTTTAGAAATTGGCACTTATACAGGTTATTCAGCACTTTGTATGGCAGAAGGTTTGGCAAAAGAGGGTATTATTTTTACTATTGATAAAAACGAAGAATTACAAACACTACAAAACAAATACTTTAAAAAATCTGGCTATCAAAAACAGATAAAACAGTTTGTTGGAAATGCACTTGAAATTATTCCAACCCTTCATAAAAAGTTTGATTTGGTCTTTATAGATGCAGACAAATCTAATTATATGAATTACTTTCATTTAATTATCGATAAAATGAATTCTGGAGGTATTATTTTGTCTGATAATGTACTTTGGAGTGGAAAAGTGGTAGAAGAGTTAGACCCTAAAGATAAAGACACCAAAGTGCTTTTAGAGTATAATCAACTATTAAATACAGATGATAGAATAGAAACAGTTTTACTACCTATTAGAGATGGCTTAACCATTAGTAGAGTAAAATAAAAGTTTTAAAATTGTCTTTTTATAGGGCCAGTTAAGTCGTCTATATCGTCTTTAACAGCATTAATTTCTTTATTGATGTCTTGGGCAACATCAGTATCTATTTTTGTTTTATCAGAGCTATCTTTTATTTCTTTTTTAATATCGTTTGTAGCGTCTTTTACCTGACGCATTCCTTTACCCAAACCTCTAGCAATTTCAGGGATTTTATCTGCACCAAAAACCATTACCACAATTAACATGATAACCATAATTTCTGGACCGCTAATAAAAAAGAATATTGTATTCATACGACAAAGATAATGAGTTATTTTAATAAATAGAATAAACTATTATTCTTTAACGTTGCTTTCTTTTTTTTAGTAAATAATAAGGTTCAAAAATAGCTAAAATTTCTTTTGCTAGCTTTTTCATTTTTTAAACCTTCTTTTTTTGTGTAAAAAACACTAAAATATAAAGTGCTGATTATCATTTATTTAAAAACTTCGTATCCCTGAATTCAGGGATAAATATCCCTGGATTCAGGGATTGACAACATCGTTTTTAGTGTTTATTTTTACAACAGAAAAGATAACCCGCTTTATAAACGGGATATAACAACTTTTTATTTGTTTATAAAGAGTTGGCGGTAATGCAGAGAGACCCTTGAATTCAAGACCCTACAAATAAACATAAAGCATAAATTATGGCAGTTATTCATTTTTTAAACGTACTTGAAGGAGATTGTAATATTATTCAACATGATTCTGGAAGATTAACAGTAATTGATGTAAGTAATGCTTATAATGATATTGATACAGCGGAGGAAAAGAAAGTAAAAGTATCCAAAGAAAGAGAGGAACGCAGACTTAGAACCATGGTTCCATCAGGCAAAGTTGATTATAAACAAAAAGAAACACCAGACAACCCAATTCTATATTTGAAAAAATTAATCAAGCCTACAGAGATATTTCGTTTTATAATCACGCATCCTGACATGGACCATCTTGATGGTATTAAAGATTTATATGAGGAATATTTTGTTAGGAATACATGGGATACAGATAACAAAAAAGAACTTGACCTCGAAAATTTTGGTGGTGGTTTTAACAAAGAAGATTGGGTTTTTTATAAAAATCTAAGAGATGGTAAGTATAAAAATACAACAAGACTTACCTATTATGATACAAATGATTGCCTTTATTGGAATCAAGATAATTTTAAGATATTAACTCCTTCTCCGCAGTTGTTAAAAAAGGCAATTGAAAAAGGAGACTATAATGATTCATCATATTCGATATTATATACTCCACCAAAAAAAGATGGTGGTAAATGGAAAATTCTTTTTGGAGGTGATACTCATAATGAATCTTGGAAACACATCATTGAAAAACACAAAAATGATTTAGAAAAGATTGATGTATTGTTCGCTCCTCATCATGGTAGAGATTCAGATAGAGATTATACATTTCTAGAATCATTGAAACCGAGAGTTACTTTGTTTGGAAATGCAAGTTCAAAACATCTTGCATATGATAAATATCCAAAACCAAAAATCACCAACAACCAAGCTGGTTATGTAGTTTTGGATATAAAGGAAACAGAAATAACGTTTTATGTAAAAAACTATGAATTTGCAAAAGACTATAAGCATAAAAAAGGCTGGGGCGAACCAATAAAGAATACTAAATTCGATGCGTTTGGACTTTTTAAAATAGATGCAAAATGAGTTTTAAACCTTACGACATTTTATCAGCATTAATTCCGGGATTTTTAATGCTCTTAGCACTTATGAATTTCTTAGGTGTTAGTTACGACAAAGACCTTGTTATTGCTTATACGGCTATTGCTTTCCTGATTGGTTTTATAGTTAATACTTTAAGTAGTTGGTTAGAAGATTTTTATTTTTGGACGTGGGGCGGAAAACCTTCAAGCAATTTATTAGAAGGTAAAAGTATTTGGAAAGTAAAGTTTTATGATTTCGAGAAGGCTAAAAATCTTTTAACTAAAGAGGCAAACAAAGAGAATCCTTCAAATGACCATATGTTTTCAATTGCGATGAGATATGCAAATGGATTAAAGGACTCACGAGTTCAAGACTTCAATGCAAATTATGCTTTTGCTAGAGTGTTGTTGACAACCTTGTTTGTTTCAACATTTGTATTGTTGGTGAAAAATTATAGTGATTGGAGATATTATGCAATACTAATTCCCTTGCTAATAATTGTCTGGTTAAGGTGTAAACAACGAGGGTATTATTATTCCAGAGAAGTTTTAAATGAATACTTAAAGGCAAAAGGATGATAAAGCACATACCGCCAACAATGTATAAAAAACATAAGTGGCTCAGTGGTTTACGAGACATTTACACATTTAATCAGCTCCGCCAAATCTGCGATTTGACGGTTTGTTTTAAAACACTAAATTTGTGTCTAATCGCAAATTTGGCTCAGTGTAAATTGACAGGTAAGTGCCTCGAAATCACTTACGTTTCTTATACTAACCGTTGTGGTTTATATTTGGCTTATTTGCTCACAGAATTGAATAACTAAAGCTTATCGCTACCTTAAAAAACCGAAAAATTAATTTAAACTAAACCAATATGAAAAGAATTAGACTATTACTTATTTTATGCTTTACTATTTCAGTAACAGTAAAAGCACAAGAAGGAAAATTAGATTGCGACTTTAATTTTAGAGAAGCATTATTTTACTTAAAAGGAGATGAAAACTTTAAAAAAGATTCTCTAAAAAGTATCGAATTTTTAAAACCTTGTTTAAAAATTAGAGATGCTAAAGCCCAGTTATTAATGGCAAGATTATACACTGCAAAAAAAGATGAGAAAAACTACAAAAAAGCTTTTAAACTATTAAAAAAATCAGCGAAACAAGGAAATGCGATAGCCGCAGGAGATTTAGGAGTATTATATAAATATGGACGTGGTTGTAATTTAAACTTTAATAAAGCTAGAAAATGGTTTAAAAAAGGTGCTGAATTAGGAAATGACAAAGCTAGTTATAGTTTAGGGTATTTATTTTTAAAAGGTTTTGGGAATATTGATCAAGATTATTCTAAAGCTGTAAAATGGTTTAAAAAAAGTAAACATCCAATGGCTAAATATTGGTTGGGTGTTTGTTATTATTATGGATACGGAATTCAACAAGATATTATAAAAGCTAATGAACTTTTAGGAACTAACTTTGAGAGTATTACAAACAATAATGAAAACACAATAAACACTGATAATACAATAAATGAAGTTTCTGAACAAGCAGATTTTAATTCAGAAAATACAGTAAATTCAGAAGGTATTTTAGAGAATAATCTTTTTGGGAAATGGTCAGGTTCTTTATTAAAGTATGATTGGTCTGGAAAACACATAGAACAGAAACATTTATTAAATATTGAATTTAAATATGATTCTATTCAAGAAACTCCTATTTATTCCATCATAATTGAAGGTCAAGAATTAACAGGTACTCTTAATCAAACAGAAAATTATATTTATTTTGAAGATGTACTAGTAAAATTACCTCATACTTCTTTTAACGAAAGAATACCAAACGAATTAGTTTATGAGTTCTTATCTACTGATTTAAATATGAAAAATTTAGGTGAAGCTACTTTTTTAATTGGAAATATTGATAGTTACATTTCCGATTTTAATGAATCTGGCGCACCTTTAAAACTTGTATTAAAAAAGAAAGAAACTTTTGCAAATAGTAATGAAGAACTTTCAGACGATGTATTACAAGCATTAGCAGAACAAGAAGAAAATTTTATAAAATTATACCCTAATCCGTTTGAAAGAGATTTAGTAATTTCTTACACATTAGAAACTCCAAGTTTTGTAGAAGTAAAAATTACTGATATTAATGGAACTAAAACTTCAGTTGTAGAAAAAGGAAAAGAACAGAAAGCAGGTAAACATAGTTACTTTTTTAATGGAAACAATTTAGAAAAAGGAATTTACATAGTTACTGTAATTACCAACAATCAAAAGAAAACAAGAATAATTGTAAAAAAATAAAGCTATGAAGTTCAATAAAAATATATGTATAATAACAGGATTTTTTTTATTTCTCATAAATTCAATCTCTGCACAAATAAGATTCATAGAAACCGAAAAAATAAGATATGACGAATACATAGGGATTGTCCCTATTGATGATGATTTAGATATTTATTTAAATAACCCTTGTTATTTTAATTGTGGAGAAGATATTGCTGATTTTTCTTTTAACTGGAGTAATTCTTTTAATACAGCTGTTAATAATGAAATTTTATTAAAACGCGCAAGAGATAAAGCAAAAAGAGATTGGTTTAACAAACAAAAAAATCTTATCAAGGAAAATATTGAAAGTAAACTTGGTAACAAGTTTGCTAACTACAACGAAGCTAAAGATGCTTTATTTTTATCTAGTGAAAGTAAAAATATCTACAGAAATTCTAAACCTTTAATAAACAAATATGGTTCTTTAAGAGGTAATGGATATAATATAAGTAGAGGGTATTTAAAAGAATTAAAATTACTGCAATTAAGAAAAATAGAAATTGGTGCTGGTAATATTAATAATTCAAAATATGGGTATCTAAAAGCAAATGGTATACTTTTAAAAGATATTAAAGATATAAACACTCTTAATCAAAAATGGAATAATATAGTAGTCCCTTTGGGTAGCAATATCAGTAAATCTCATTACAATAATTCAATTTATCAAAAACTAAATTATCTTGGTATAGGTTTCAATGAAGAAATAATAGCCTTAAAAAATAACTATTACAATAGTTTTGATGAATGGGAACAACTTAATTTAATGCAATTTCTATTAAACTTTGAAGAAATTAAAAAGTATAGTCAACCTCCATATCCTTACAATCCTTTATTAGGTAAATTTAAAGATATAGATAAAGCTACTTCTCCTGTAATTGAGGATTATGCAATTAAAAACAGAGGTAGTAGCATATCTATTTTTGATCAAAAATATATAGACAATATTATTCAAGATATTCAAAGAAACCCAGGTAGATATGTTGATTCTAGGGATCAATATGCAGAAATAGAAGATGCATATCGTAGATGGGAGTACGAAAAAGAAGAAGCTATTTATAATTTAGTAAATGATGTTAATGTAGATGATTTAATTTTAGAAAATGGTCAGAATGAATTAGATGAACTTACTAAAAACATTCCTTGGAAAGCAAGTACAGGAACTATTGCTAATTCAAAATATACACATTTTCATTTTGATGCTTCAAGAGGTTATTATAAGTTAGAGGATGGCTCAATTGTAGTTAATAGCTCATCTGAACAAGCATTAACAAAAGCAGGTGATTTAAGAGATAAGTACAACTCTTTCAATCCAAATGATAGGTATTACTACATAAAATTGGCAGGTTCTAACGAATGGGCAGAAATGCTTTTTAATCCTGATAATTTAGCAGATGGTTTAGCCAATCTTTTTAAATTAGGAGCTATTGATTTAGGTAAAAATCTTGGTAGATATGTTTTACCCATTGAAGATATAATGGTTTTGATTAATGGAAAAGACTTTGACGGACAAGATGTTTCTCGTTTAAAAGCGGCTGGATTTTTATTATTAGCGATTGTTCCAGGAAGTAAAGCTTTAAAAGTGGTTGGAAATGTATCCGATGCTCTTTTTGTTGCTGTTAAAATTGGCAAGAGTACACTAGTAGTAGATACAGTAAGAACTGGATTAAAAGTTGTTACAGATAATAATATTATTAAATTCCTTTCTAAAACAGGTAATGAAATTGCTAGAGTTGTAAATGGTATAATGACTTTTAAATATACTGGCTTTGGTGGAACCATTATAACTAACACTAATAAAACGACAACTCTTATTGGAAAGTGGGAGAATCAACTTGAAAACATTTGGAAAACAGGTTTAGCAAAACACGGAAAAAACACTGGTGGTTTAAATATTTTAGGAGAACCTTTTGGAAGCAACGTAGCAGAAATTTGGGCAAATAATAAAAAATGGTTAGACCGTGCTATTTCTAGAGGCGATAATATTAGAGTTACTGCTAATCCGTTAGACATTAATAATGTGTTTTATGATTTAAAAGATATTCCAACATCGAAATTTAGTGACATCAATACACTTAAAAATTTCTTAATGAACTTAAATACTAAAGAAATTGGTCAATTAGGCTATTATGGAAGAGAAATTAGACATCTATTTCTGAATGGATATAACTTTAATTTAATAACTAAACAATTTATAAAATGATAAAACAAAATGGTTATTATGTTTTTACACCAACATTATTTGAACCAAGAGAAGGGTTAACAAACAATTATTATGTTAGCGCATATTTGTTTTACAACTCTAAAGTTAGAAGTATTTCAAAATATACAAAAGACATAAAAGATATTTTTTTTAAAAAAGAAGATTTTGATAAAGATTTCACAGAACACTGCTATCAAATAAACAAAAACGAAATTTATTTTATTTATAAATGTGAAAAAAATGGCTGTAAATTCTTTTATGATATAATTTCAGAAAATGAAATAAAATACAGGGAATCGGGAGATATAATGAAATTTGTACCTTGGAAAAAAGACAATACAAACCACAACACCGTGTAAAAAAAATTACTAGTAAAAGCCAATTTACGAAAGTCCTTGCAAACTTTCTATTTGGCTTTTATTTGCTAAACTTATTGCTTAAACCACGTAACTTTTCTTACACAACAACGTTGTGGTTTATATTGACCCTGTACTTTCCTGAAATAGGTTGACTAAAAATTCATCAATTAATGATAGTCACTTATGAAAAATCAAAATGAACACTGGCAGAAAAAAAAGTACCAAAAAGTAACTTTAGAAACCAAATTATTCGTCG
>Ga0209654_1000334_pt1 | contig 48105 bp, 60 predicted proteins | sample SaaInl1SG_22_DNA_FD_184646 | JGI IMG/M metagenome (GOLD analysis project Ga0209654, IMG submission 184646) | Marine microbial communities from expanding oxygen minimum zones in the Saanich Inlet - ESP_161SG_22_DNA (SPAdes) (version 2) | ecosystem: Environmental > Aquatic > Marine > Intertidal... | reverse complement strand
TTCCAGGTCGATTCCAGCGTCAGCAGCGTTAACATCTGCCTGTGCCAAAAGCACACCAGCTTCTTCGGGGGGTCCGAGGAATGCGAGGTTACCGGTGACGGGCAGAGCCGTACCGATCTTGAGAGCCAACGACTCAACAGCGGCCGACGTAGTGTCGTCTTCTGTCGTGGTTGCGGCCTCATCGTCAGCGGCTGCACAGCCGCTGAGCACTAGCGCTGAAGCAGCAAGAATGGCAAAACCACTCCCTGCCTTCGAAAGTACGCTCATGATGCTCCTTATTTGTTTACATTGGGAAAAGTGGACGCGCTAGCGCGCACCCACGCCCTCTAACTTAAGCGCAAAATGTTTCGGTGACAAGCCAGTTTCATCACATCCCGGTAACGGACGCGGACCGGGTTTCCCGCTCAAAGAAGGCGAACTACGGAGTTTGAGTCGGTCGGAGCAACCGGTTGCGGCGTGAGGTGAGCGCATCAGCGCTCAAAAGAACCAAAGCAACCCACACGAGAGCGAACCCAATCCACCGCTCCACGGGCATCGGTTCGCCCATGATGAAGACTCCAAACGCAAATTGCATGATCGGTGCGATGTATTGCATCAGGCCCATAATCGACAACGGAAGTCTCCTGGCAGCAGCCCCGAAGAACAGAAGAGGGACACTCGTCACGGCGCCGGCGGACAACAGCAGGAGCGTGTGGCCTGCGCCGAGTGTTCCCAGGCTTAGGCCCCCGGTCACGGCCACCCACACCAGGAGTCCTCCGGCAACGGGGCTTAGCCAGAGAGTTTCCAGCGTCAAACTGTCCACGGCTTTCACCCGCGGGCCCATACGATTCTTCACAAATCCGTAGAAACCAAAAGACAGTGCCAGCGTCAGCGAAATAATGGGCACGGATCCGTAGCCCCCCGCGAGCACAACGACGGCAACCACCGCTAAGGACAGCGACACCCACTGCAAGGGGCGAAGCTTCTCCCGAAGCACGACAACCCCCAGCGCCACGGTTACCAGCGGGTTAATGAAGTACCCCAGTGCCGCTTCAACGATGAACTCATTGAGAGAGGCGAAAACATACACCGCCCAGTTGATCAGGATCAACACAGCCGCCAGTGCTGATAGCCGCCGAATCGTCCGGTTTTTCATCAAACCCAGAGTAAGCCTGACGCGTTTCAGGAAAAAGAGAATACCGAGGCAAAACACGAGGGAAAGCGCAATACGCCAGCCCAAAATTTCCACGGGGCCACTGGGGTCCAGCGCCACAAAGAACGCCGGCAAAAGGCCCCACAACCCGTAGGCAGCAGCCGCTGCGAGGAACCCCTCTCTGAGGGCTTTCGAGTCATCCACCGGGCAAGGCTATACCCGCACAGGCGTCGTTAACGACGAGAAGGCCCGCACGGGTGCGGGCCTTCTGCGTGAGTGATTCGCGCTGTTAGCGCTCCACGATGGCGAGAACGTCGCGAGCGGAGAGGACGAGGTACTCGTCTGCCCCAAACTTCACTTCGGTTCCGCCGTACTTGGAGTACAACACCACATTGCCCACGGCAACATCCATGGGAACGCGGTTACCGTTGTCGTCGAAACGACCCGGTCCAACAGCAACAACTTCGCCTTCCTGAGGCTTTTCTTTAGCGGTATCAGGAATGACAAGGCCGGAAGCAGTGGTCTGCTCTGCTTCGACCTGCTTGATCACGATGCGATCTTCGAGCGGTTTAATGGAGACCGACACGGTTGACCTCTTTCTGAGACTTGGGTTAGCACACTCACTTCTCGAGTGCTAACCCAACTGTATCGAAACCATTAGCACTCATGCAATACGAGTGCCAGAATTCTCTCAGCTGGCAGACTAGGCGCATGGAGCGCAGCGAACTCGAAGCACTCCTGCACCCGGAGTCCCTGCGGTTGCTCGCAAGCCTCCGGGAGAATGATTCTCCTCGAGATCCCGCACAACTCGTTCCCCAGCTGCGTAAAGCAGGGCACAGCGCCGAGCGCGTCGCCGCTGTGTTGGGCCAGTGGGCCTTGCGCCCCAAAGCACTCGAGAAGTTTGGTCCCTTCGCGGACCGGATGCTGTTCACCAAACCTGGTCTCGAACAGGCCACCAGGCTGGCTATCGCCAGCCACCACGCCACTCGGTTTGACCAGGCCAACTTCCACCACGTCGCGGACCTTGGCTGTGGAATCGGCGGCGACTCCCTCGCTTTTGCGGGTTTGTCGATGGCTGTCACAGCAATCGACGCGGACCCGGTAACCGTCGCCATTGCCGGCTACAACCTGCAGCCCTTCGAGACCGTCACTGTGTCCCCTGGGCGTGCGGAGGAGACATCACTCGATTCGGTCGATGCGCTCTGGCTAGACCCCGCGCGACGTCGTGGCTCTCAGCGGCTCACTAACCCCGAGGACTGGTCCCCCCACCTTGAGTGGGTAATCGAACAGGCGCAGAATTACCCAGCGGGCATCAAACTTGCTCCGGGGATGGACCGAGGCTTGATCCCCCCGGGCATGGAAGCCCAATGGATTTCCCACCACGGTTCGGTGGCCGAAATGGTGCTGTGGTCGCGTGAGCTTGCGCGGCCAGAAATCACTCGAAGCGCCCTCGTGCTTTCCCCCCGGGGCGCGGCGGAACTGACCGGCGCTGCTGATGCGGCGGATGCGCCGGTCGATGAGCTTGGTCCCTACCTCGTCGAACCCGATGGGGCCGTGATTCGTGCCCGGTTGATTGGCGACCTAGCCAGGCAGCATGATGGCGCGATGCTGGATGATTCGATTGCCTATTTCAGCACCCACCAGCCCGTCACCTCTCCGCTCGCGCAGTGCTTTGCCATCGAAGCGGTTGTCCCCTACAACCTCAAGCGCGTGAAAGACCTCGTTGCTAGCGCCAAAGTGGGATCGCTCGAAATCAAAAAGCGGGGCATTGATGTGGACCCGGCCGAACTGCGAAAAGAGCTGTCTCTCGGAGGGTCCGGAGAACAAACCCTCATCCTTACCCGCCATCGCGGGGACCGGATCGCGATACTTGCCAGCCGAATGGCCTAGTTGTCGAGAATGTAGCCAGCGCTCACTAAAAAGGCGAGCGACAGCGGAAGTGTCAGGAACACCAACACCGCGGTGGAAATCACAACACCCACCGCACTGATAGCGACCGCCACGGTGGAGCGCACTCGACCAGAGGGCGCTGAGCGACGCCCAATTTGCCCAAGGATCATGCCAAGAATTCCCGGGATAACCCCCAGCCCGAAGACCGGGGCGAGGACAAGGGCGCCGACGGCTGCGCCCAGCGCAATTTTTGATAGCCGGGTGCCCTGGCCAGGAGCTGGCGCCTCCTTCATGAGGCCCGTGGTCTCAACAGATACCTCCGTCACCGACACCTGGGTGATAGGTCCGGTATCCCGCGGGGTGAGGGGGCCGATCTGATTCATCAATTCAGCCTACCGACCTACTCCATGAGCTGGATGGTGGCGGGGCTCAAGCTGGAAAAAACCCCGGTTCCCGTGCTCGAGGGGCCATAACCTCGAGACATCCGGAGTGAGCCCAATGCCGCGATCATTGCCCCATTGTCGGTACACAACGCCAGGGGAGGAACGCGAAGCTCCACTCCTGCCTTCTCGCACCGCTGTGCAGCGAGCCCCCGCACTCGAGAGTTTGCGGCAACACCACCGCCGAGAAGCAGTGCCGGCACCCCGTGCTGCTCACACGCGGCTAGCGCCTTAGAAATCAACACATCAGCCACTGCCTCCTGGAACGACGCCGCGATATCTGCTGTGGCGATCTCTTCTCCCGCAGCCCTTCGGGCTTCGACGTACCGGGCCACCGCCGTTTTGAGCCCGGAAAACGAGAAGTTGTAGCGATGTTTTTCCTGGTCTTTGGGGCTGGTGAGACCCCGCGGAAACGCTATTGCCTCAGAGTTTCCCTCCTTGGCAACCCGGTCGATGTGAGGGCCGCCAGGATAGGGAAGACCAAGCACGCGGGCTACCTTGTCGAAAGCTTCCCCCGCAGCGTCGTCGATGGTCTCGCCCAACAGTTCCACGTCCCCGGCAAGATCCCGGACCAACAGCAAAGAAGTGTGACCCCCCGACACCAACAACGCCACTGTGGGCATCGTGAGCTCTCGCTCACTATTCACATACTCGACCGCGACGTGGCCCACCAGGTGGTTCAGCGCATACAGCGGGATACCCAGACTGACCGCCAGGGCTTTTGCGGCCCCCACTCCCACCATGAGGGCGCCCGCAAGACCCGGTCCGGTGGTGACGGCGATCGCATCAAGGTCCCCGAAGCCAACACCAGCTTCAGCCAGCGCCTGCGCCATCACTGCCGGCAGGGCCTCCACGTGAGCTCGGGCCGCCACCTCCGGAACAACACCCCCAAAAACCGCATGCTCCTCCATGGAGGACGCCACTGCATGAGCCAAGAGTGCGGTGCCGCGGACAATCCCGACACCTGTTTCATCGCAACTGGTTTCAATTCCCAGTACTAGCGGTTCGTTCACTCGTCACTCCCCACGGGTTTTCCGCGCGGAGCGGTTCTCATCACCAGGGCGTCAACGCCATCGGGTTGGTAGTAACCCACCCGGCGATCCAGGGTGACAAACCCCTCAGATTCGTAGAGGGCAATGGCTGCCGTGTTGTCCGCCCGAACCTCGAGGAAGACATCTCGCGCACCGCGCAGCCGTGCTTGATCGAGAAGAGCACGCAACAGTGTCCGCCCTAGGCCACGACCCCGATGGCCTTCCACCACAGCAATGGTCTGAATGTCTCCGGAGTCCGCCGTGTGCGGGGCTGCGCGCACGCCGGCATACCCAGCAAACGCCTGGTCCTCGTCAGCTCGGGCCACCAGGTAATAGTTCAGCGGGTGAGAGACCTCTTCCACCATCAGCTCCGGGGACCAGGCGTCGGAACCAAAAATCGTCGCTTCGTTCTCGATCATGTCGGGCAGGTCTTCCAAGACCGCTAGAGAAAGTGTGTACGTCATTTCGGCATCGTCACATCCGGTGAGCGCAAATACTGAGGTGCGGGGTCGGGAAACTCACGGCCGCTGGCCAAAAAATCTCTCGCAACCTTCGCCAGCGTCGCCGCCGGAATCTCGTCAGCGACGAAACGCCTCACAGAAGCGTGCGCGCCCAGGTCGTCATCGAGTGTTTCTGGGCGTGCCAGCAGTGGTCCCACTACTCTCTCGAGGGAGTCCGACGCGCGGTACACCGAATAAGCCACCTCGCCGCGCCTCGCATCAGTGACGACAACCGTGTCCTCGCTCACACCCCACCCCCAGGCGTCATGGGAGATCACGGGGAGCAGGGGAAGCGATCGCGATTGTGCAAAAGCTGACGCTGCCGCCATTCCCACGCGCAGTCCCGTGAAAGGACCAGGGCCAATTCCCATGACGACGTGGGTGAGCTCCGAAGGCGTCAGCGCAGCCTCGGCAAACACCCGCTCGAGCAAGACCCCCACCACCTCGGCGTGCCCGCGGGGGTTGTCGCTCGATGCCTCGGCTCGGGTGACACCCCGGGGGTCCACCAGCGCCACCTGCGTTCCCGCAGAAGAATCAATCGCCAGAAACATCATCACCCGCTTCACTGTCGGCAATTCTGCGCATTAAATCCCCGCAATCACCGTGGCCGGTGATTCGGATAGTTCGAGGTTGGTCACTCACGAAGTCATCGCCCTCGCCGGTGGGCCGCTCAAAGACCAGCTCTACCCAACCCAGGCACCAGACGTCGGCGTAGGGTGCTGCCCATTCGGCGACCACAACCGATCGGCTGGCATCAATATCCAGCTCGTCAAATTCGGCGGCTGAGCCCACCCGGTAAGCGTCAATGTGCACCAACGGGGGCTTTGCTGGGTCCAGGGAGGCGTGGTCTCGTGCGACGACAAACGTCGGACTCGACACCGGAGTATCGACGCGAAGTGCTTCGCCCACTCCGCGGGTGAAGGTCGTTTTGCCCGCCCCTAACTCTCCGGTCAGGACAAAAATGTCGCCAGCGCGGGCAAGCGCGCCAAGTCGTTGACCCAGAGCCTCCATATCCTCGGAGGTCGCAACATGAAGTTTCACCCCGCAATCACGCGCGGGACTCGCGCACCCAAACGCGTCACAATTTCATACGCGATGGTTCCACTAGCTTCTGCCCATTCGTTCGCGCTGGGGTCACCTTCTGCGGGGTCCCCCCAAAGGACCGCCCACTGCCCTTCCCTCACGGCAGCGTCCCCAACATCGATACTGAGTTGATCCATCGAGATTCGACCAGACACCACAAACCTCTCACCGGCGATCACCGCAGGGCCCGCCGAGGAGCCGTGGCGGGGTATGCCATCGGCATACCCGAGGGGAACCAAAGCCAAGGTGGTCTCCTTGGCGGTCCGGTAGGTGTGGCCATAGCCGACACCCCATCCAGAGTCGACACGCTTTGTCAGAATCACCTGGGCGCTCACGCGCATGGCAGGAATCAATCCGACCTCGTGGTAGCGCTCGGTCACCGGAACGCCGTAGGCAGCAGCTCCCACCCGCACCATGTCATGGGCGAGTGATGGTGAATCACTCGTGCCGATGCTGGAGGTCACATGCCGTATTTCCGGGGTAATTCCATGAGTATCCGCAAGCGCAACACCCTGGTCAAACACTTCCCCTTGCCCAGCGTCGGCTTCTGTGGAGGTTCCGGAGAGGTGCGTGAACATCCCGACCACGTGGACCTGGGAGGCCTGTTCGGCTCGCGCAATCGTGCGGAAGAACTCCTCCCAATCCCTGGGGCCAACCCCGTTTCGGCCTAAACCAGTGTCGAGCTTGAGGTGGATACGCGCGGGCGTGCCCGAGTTTCGTGCGGCCACGACCTGCTCCAGCTGGGCGAGAGACGACACCCCCAGATCAATGCCGTTTTCCAGCGCTGGCTGGACGTTCTCATGGGGTCCAAACAACCACGCCAGGATCGGGGCCGCGATACCCGCACGGCGAAGCTCTAGAGCCTCGTCGATGTCTGCGGTGCCTAACCAGTCCGCGCCCCCCTCCAGAGCGGCGCGTGCGGCCGTTTCCGCGCCATGCCCGTAACCGTTTGCCTTCACCACAATCAACATGTGCGGGGTTTGGGCCATTGAGCGCAGAACCTCGACGTTGTGGGAGATGGCGGCAGGGCGAATGCGGGCCTCTCGCATAGCGGTCATGACGAGGTCTCCATCACGACAAACGCAATCGCCATCCCGCCATCGTGCGAAAGCGAGAGGTGTTGGCTGCTGATGTCCTTCTCCGCAGCGCGAGAGTGCGTGCTCCCGGTGAGGGCGAGCTGTGGTGTCTGGCCTCGGTCTCCGACCACCTGAATGTCCGTCCAGCGAAAACCAGGGATGTGTCCCCCCAAAGCCTTCAGGGTTGCTTCTTTTGCAGCAAAGCGAGCCGCCAGGGACGCCCCCGTCATGTCGGGGTCAAACGCACTCCCAAAAAGACGGTCAGCTAGTCGCGGGGTTCTCTCGAGGGCGCGCTCGAAGCGTGCCACGTCGACGATGTCGACTCCGATCCCCACCACCATGACGCGTCTGACTATTCGACCGTGACGGACTTGGCTAAGTTTCGGGGTTGGTCGATATCAAGCCCTTTGGCACCGGCAAGCTCCATGCCGAAAATGTGGAGAGGAACAACGGCCAGCAAGGGTTCCATAAAAGGCGATGCCGGGGGAATGGTGATGACCTCATCGGCGTAGGGGAGCACAGCAGCGTCCCCCTTTTCGGCAATCGCAATAACCCGAGCCCCGCGAGCCCGAATCTCTTGGATATTGGAGACCACTTTGCTGTGCAGCGAGGAAGGATCCCGGGGGCTTGGCACAATCACGAACACAATTTGTCCCGGCTCAATCAACGCGATGGGCCCGTGCTTAAGCTCCCCGGCAGCGAAACCTTCGGCGTGAATGTAGGCAAGCTCTTTGAGTTTGAGCGCGCCCTCGAGAGCCACCGGGTATCCCACGTGGCGCCCGAGATACAGGACCGAGCGGGTGTCTGCCATCCAGCCGGCAAGCTCTTTGATGCGCGGCCCGGTTTCCACCATCTCTTGTATCTGATCGGGCAGAGCGTGCAAATCTTTGGCTAGCGACGCGGCAACCTCGGTTGACACCACCCCGCGGTGCTGGCCGAGGTAGAGGCCCAAGAGGTAGACGGCCACGGCTTGTGAGAGGAAAGCCTTCGTGGAGGCCACCGCCACCTCAGGACCGGCGTGCGTGTACACAGTGGCCGTCGATTCGCGAGGAATCGTAGCGCCCTGGGTATTGCAAATAGCGAGCGTTTGGGCACCAGCGTCATTGGCAAACCGCACCGCCATCAGGGTGTCCATCGTCTCGCCTGATTGGCTCACCGACACCACCAGCGTTCCCGGCCCCACTACCGGCTCCCGGTAACGGAATTCGTGCGAGAGCTCAACCGTGACGGGAATCCCCGACCATTTCTCCATCGCATAGGCACCCAGCATGGCGGCGTAAGCAGCGGTGCCACAGGCAATGAAGATCACCCGGTCGATCCGATCGATATCGAGTGCCTCTAGCTCCGGAATAACGACCTGACCCTCCGAGCTGAGACGGCCACGAATCGTGTTGGCCACCGCCTCGGGTTCCTCAGAGATTTCCTTGGCCATGAAGCTTGACCACCCACCTTTGTCGGCGGCGGAAGCATCCCAATCCACAGTGAATTCGGGTGGGTGCACCTCGTCACCCTCAAAGGTGATGACATCAATGGTGCTCTCGGTCAGGGTGACAATCTGATCCTGGCCTAGGGCGAGCGCCTTGTGGGTGAACGCGACGAACGCGGCCACATCCGAACCCAAGAAGTTCTCGCCCTCTCCCACGCCAATGACCAGGGGGGAATTGCGTCTGGCACCCACAACCACGCCGGGTTTGTCCGCGTGAACCACCAACAGCGTGAAAGCCCCTTCAAGGCGTTTTACGACCTGCTGCATTGCGGTGGTGAGATCTCCTGTTTCGCGGAAAGCGTGGGCAAGAAGTATCGCTGCGACCTCGGAATCTGTTTCGCTGAGGAAATGCTCGCCCGAAGCAATCAGTTCTTCCCGAAGCTCGTGAAAATTCTCGATAATGCCGTTGTGAATCAACGCCAATTTGCCGCCATCGGCCAGGTGGGGGTGGGCGTTGGCATCGGTTGGGGCACCGTGCGTTGCCCACCGCGTGTGGGCAATTCCGGTTCCTCCGGAAGCCAGCGGATGAGCGTCGACATCATCTCGCAGCACCGCGAGTTTGCCCGCCCTTTTGTGGGAAACCAACCCGTCGCTCTCCGAGACCACAGCGACTCCCGCAGAGTCATAACCGCGGTATTCCAGGCGTGCGAGACCGGCCACCAGCACATCCATACTGGAGCGGGGACCCACATAACCGACGATTCCACACATGCCCTGAAGTCTAGGCGATGAGCCTCAGCGGGCTTCGCGCACTAGCCTTGTCGCTATGGCTTCTTCGAGTTTCGAGCGAGACCACGCGAGCCCTTTTGTTGAATATGACCGTGCAACCTGGGCTGCCTTGGCACCGAGCGCCCCCTTGCCGCTCTCTGAGGACGACCTTGCACGGGTTCGGTCCGTGGGAGACATGCTGGATGCGAAGGAGGTGCTGGAGGTTTACCAACCTCTCGCGCGGCTGATCTCTCTTTATGCTGAAGGCGCTCGCCACACCCACTCCATCACTCGCCGTTTCCTGGGTGAGAGCGTTGCCCACACCCCCTTCATCATTGGTGTGGCCGGCAGTGTGGCGGTAGGAAAATCGACGACATCCCGGGTGCTCGCAGAACTCCTCTCACGCAACCCCGACACCCCCAACGTTGCGCTGATTGCCACCGATGGGTTCTTGCAACCGCTGTCGCGGCTCACCCGGGAGGGCCTGCTGCATCGCAAAGGGTTTCCGGAAAGCTATGACCGTCGGGCGCTCCTGCGTTTTGTGGCCCAACTAAAAAGTGGGGTGTCCCCTGTTCACGCTCCGGTCTATTCCCACCTCGTCTATGACCGAGTGGAAGGCGAGAGCATCGAAATTATGGCGCCCGACATCGTGATCATCGAAGGGCTCAACGTTCTCGCTCCCCCGACGACCAATTCGGCCTTAGCAGTGAGTGACCTTTTTGACTTTGGTATCTACGTGGATGCCCGCACCAGCGACATCGCCCAGTGGTACGAGGAGCGATTTGTCCAGCTCCAGCAGGGAGCCTTCAGCGACCCACGAAGCTACTTCCATCGTTACGCCGACCTGGCCGAAGCCGACGCGAGGGTAGAGGCACAACGCCTCTGGCGAGAAATCAATGAACCGAACCTCGTGGAAAACATCCTCCCCACTAGGCCTCGAGCCTCCTTGATTCTGCGCAAAGAAAAAGACCACCGCATCAACACGGTGTTGCTGCGAAAAACCTAGGGCAGGACCAATTCGACGCTGATCACGTCGGCGACCTGATCAGCAATGCGCTCCGCGGTGGCCTGATCACTGGCTTCCACCATGACGCGAATGAGGGCTTCTGTTCCGGAGGCCCGCACCATCACGCGCCCCGAGTCCCCCAGCTCACGCGACGCATCGCCGATGGCTGATTGGACCACCTCGTTGTCCTCCAACGCACTGCGATCTACACCGGGGACATTGCGCAATACCTGGGGGAAAATCTCTATCTGATCGGCAAGATCGGCGAGGGTCCGCCCCGTACGCAACACCTCTCTGGCTAATTGGAGGCCAGTGAGAATTCCATCGCCTGTCGTGGAGTGATCGGTGAGGATCACGTGACCTGATTGCTCGCCGCCAAGCCTGGCACCCGTGCGCTCAAGTTCCTCGAGGACGTAGCGATCCCCGACAGCTGTTTCGACCACCGTAATGTTGTGCTCACCCATCGCCTTGCGCAAACCCATGTTCGACATGACCGTCGTGACCAACGTGTCACCCACCAGGGTTCCCTGTTCTTTCATCGACAGCGCAAGGATCGCCATAATGCGGTCACCGTCAATAATTCTTCCGGCGTGATCGACCGCCAGCGCGCGGTCAGCGTCACCATCGTGAGCGATGCCAAAGTCAGCCCCAACCTCCGTCACTTTGGCCTGCAACTTCTCCAAGTGGGTGGAACCGAAACCATCGTTGATGTTCAAGCCATCGGGATCATCACCAATCACCGTGACCGTAGCGCCGGCGTCCGCAAAAGCCCGCGGAGCAATGGCCGATGCCGCACCATGCGCGCAGTCGAGCACGACGTGGAGCCCTGCGAGGTCTCCCTCGAGGGTCTGCAAAAGGTGGAGAAGATAGCGATCCTCGGCATCGGCGAAGCGTTGAATACGGCCCACGTCACCGCCCGTGGGCGCGAGCGCAGGCTCGTGCATCATGGCCTCGATGCGGTCCTCAACCTCATCCGGCAGTTTTGTTCCGCCGTACGAAAAGAACTTGATTCCGTTGTCGGGGGCAGGATTGTGAGAGGCGGACACCATCACACCAAAATCAAAGCCACCCTCACGCACCAGGTACGCGGCCGCGGGCGTGGGAATAACCCCGGCGTCATAAACATCGATGCCGGAGCTTGCCAAACCCGCCGCAACAGCAGCGCCCAGAAATTCCCCAGAAATCCTGGGGTCGCGGGCCATAACCGCCATCGGTCGGCGACCTTCGGCTTTGAGCTCTTCAGCGTGACGCCCCTTCGTGAGGACCAGAGCTGCGCTCTGGCTAAGGCGCACGACGATGTCCGCCGTGAGTTCGCGATTAGCGAGCCCCCGGACCCCGTCGGTGCCGAAGAGACGACCCATGTGCCAGGAGCGCGACTAGCGCTTCGAGTACTGAGGAGCCTTACGGGCCTTCTTGAGACCGGCTTTCTTACGCTCTTTCACACGGGCATCCCTCGAAAGGAAGCCTGCCTTCTTGAGCGTTGCGCGGTTGTGCTCTTCGTCAATCTGGTTGAGCGCACGGGCAATACCCAAACGCAGGGCACCGGCCTGACCGGAGGGACCGCCACCGGTGATGCGCGCGATCACGTCATAGCTGCCACCAAGCTCCAAGACCGTGAAGGGGTCGTTGATCAGCTGCTGGTGAAGCTTGTTCGGGAAATACTCCTCCAGGGTGCGACCGTTGACCGTGTAGGAACCCTTGCCGGGAACCAAACGAACGCGGGCAATAGCCTGCTTGCGTCGGCCCACAGCGTGGCCACCCACTGTGAGGGGCTTGCGGGGTGCCTTTTCGGCAACGGGTGACGATGCGGGAGTCTCGGTGCTGAACGAGGTGGGAGCATCTGCTTCCACGGTGGAGCTGGAGGTTTCTTCTGAAATAGCCACGTTAGGTGTCCTTAGCTTCTGCGCTACTGCGCGATCTGGTCGAGAGAGTAGGGCTTGGGCATTTGCGCCTGGTGAGGGTGCTCGCCACCGGTGTACACCTTCAGCTTGGCCATCTGGTCACGACCGAGGGTGTTCTTGGGGAGCATGCCGCGGACAGCTTTCTCCACTGCACGGACCGGGTTGTCTTCCATCAACTTGTCGTAGGTGACGCCGGTCAGACCACCGGGGTAGCCGGAGTGACGGTAGGCCACCTTTTGGGTCAGCTTGGACCCGGTGAGAACAACCTTGTCAGCGTTCACAATGATGACGTGGTCACCCATGTCCATGTGCGGTGCGAAGGTTGGCTTGTGCTTGCCGCGCAAGAGAGCGGCGGCGTGAGAGGCCAAACGGCCGAGAACAACGTCAGCGGCATCGATAACGAGCCACTCGCGCTGAACGTCAGCGGGCTTGGGTGAAAAGGTGCGCGTCATGCGACATTCCTTTGCGGTTCGAGGTGTTCGTGAATCCCGCTCCGTGGGTGTTCTGAATCAGAACGGCCCGGTGGAGGGCTCAACCTGGTGAACAATCGGCGATTGCCACCAGCGCTCAAGCTTAGGGGACATTGCGAGGGCGGTCAATCCCCCGGTTTCTCACGGGAAGCGCGGGTTTGTTCCGCCCGAGCCGCCAGGGTGCCCTCGGGTGGATACGTCACCGAACACAGCGTGAGCCCTTTGGCTGGCATCGTCACCCACAAACTGGTGCGCTCGCCGCGGTCACGCGCAGCGAGGAGGTCAGGGATAGTCAACACTCCCCTTCCAACCGCCACACACGCTCCCACCAGCGAGCGAACCATCGAGTGACAGAACGCATCGGCACTCAGCTGAGCGACCAGGACTCCATCGGCTTCTCGGCTCCACGAGAAGCTCTGAAGAGTCCTGATAGTGGTGGCACCCACCCGTGGGCGACAGAATGCGCGAAAATCGTGAAAACCCAGCAGAGCGTCGGCAGCATCATTCATGGCCTCGGCATCCAGGGCATAGGGGGAGACCGCCGTAATGTCCTTCTTCAGCGGGTTTTTGTGGGCCCTACGGTCTGCCAAGCGATATTCGTAATGCCGAGACAGCGCAGAAAATCGGGCGTCGAAACCCTCCGGAGCAACCGTAATCGAGTAAACAGCAATCTCATCGGTGCCGAGGGCTCCATTTACCCGCTTCGCAAGCGACGATAAAGCAGCGGGCGTGAGAGTGATCGAATCGGCAAGATCTGCGTGAGCAACCTGCCCGATCGCGTGCACCCCCGCATCGGTGCGTCCCGCGACCACAGTGGTGACCTCGGCAAGCGAGGCATGCAACACCGTTGCCAGGGCGCGCTCAAGTTCCCCCTGAATCGTGACTCGATGAGATTGCTTGGCCCACCCCGAATATCTGGTGCCCAAATAGGCGCACTCAATTTTTAGTCGGACGGACACGTCGTCAGTGTAATTCGAATAACGCCTGCCGCCCAAAGAAAAAGCCCCCAACAGCGCGGTTGGGGGCTTTTTCGACAGTGCTACTTCTTGTCGGCGGCGTCCTCGTCAGCAGGCGCTTGCGCCGGAGCTTCCTCGCCCGCTTCATCAGCAACGGCTTCGGTCTCGTCGGCTGCCGAGTCCGCGGGGGCTTCCTCGACTATGGCCTCTGCTTCTGCAGGAGCCTCCACCGCAACATCTACCGTCTCCGTTGCTTCGGCAGACTCCGCAGCGGTGACGTCTTCAACAACATCTTCGACAACCTCGGGAGCGGGGGCAGCCTTGGGCTCTTCAACCTTGGCTTTCTTGGTCTTGGGCTTGGGGTTGACCGGCTCGAGAACAAGCTCAATCACGGCCATCGACGCGTTGTCTCCCTTGCGGAAGCCCGTCTTGATGATCCGGGTGTAACCACCCTCCCGCTTGTCAACCTGGGGCGCAATTTCCATGAACAACTTGTGCACGACGGACTTGTCGCGGATAACGGTCATCACCCGTCGGCGAGCGTGAAGATCTCCACGCTTGGCGAAGGTCACCAGACGCTCAGCGTAGGGACGCAGGCGCTTGGCGCGAGTCTCCGTGGTCTGGATGCGACCGTGCTCAAACAGGCTTGTGGCCAGGTTTGCCAGCATTAGGCGCTCGTGGGCAGGTCCGCCTCCCAGGCGGGGTCCTTTTGTGGGCTTAGGCATTGTCGTGTTCTCTTCCGTGTTTCACAGGGCGTAGTGGGGGTGACCCCGGTGTTATTGGTAGGTTTCGCCTTCGTCAAGCCCGCTGTAGAAAGCAGAGCCGTCAAAGCCTGGGATTGGGTCTTTCAAAGACAGACCCATTTCGATGAGCTTGTCGCGAACCTCGTCGACCGACTTCTGGCCGAAGTTGCGAATGTTCATCAGCTGGTGCTCGGAAAGAGCCACCAGTTCGCTCACGTTGTTGATACCTTCGCGCTTCAGACAGTTGTAGCTGCGCACCGTGAGGTCCATGCTCTCGATGGGCATCGCCATTTCGCTGGAAAGCACGGCTTCCACTGGTGCGGGGCCAATTTCGATGCCCTCCGCTTCCTGGTTCAAGTCGCGTGCGAGTCCGAAGAGCTCAACGAGGGTGCGGCCAGAGGAGGCAACAGCGTCGCGCGGGCTCATGGAGGGCTTCGTTTCGACATCCACCACAAGGCGGTCAAAGTCAGTGCGCTCACCGGCACGGGTAGCTTCCACCCGGTAGGTGACCTTCAGCACGGGCGAGTAGATCGAGTCGATCGGAATCTGTCCGGCCTCGGCATACTCGTTGCGGTTCTGAACAGCGGAGACATAACCGCGGCCACGCTCAATGGTGAGCTCCAGCTCGAAGCTTGCCTTGTCGTTCAGGGTTGCGATGTGGAGTTCAGGATTGTGAACCTCAACACCGGCAGGAGCCTGGATGTCAGCGGCCGTGACCGCACCGGCACCCTGCTTCCGCAGGTAGGCGGTGATGGGCTCGTCGTGCTCGCTGGAGACGACAAGGTTCTTGACGTTGAGGATGATCTCGGTGACGTCCTCTTTGACACCCTCCACAGTGGCGAACTCGTGGAGTACGCCGTCGATGCGGATGCTAGTAACAGCGGCACCGGGGATAGAGGACAAGAGGGTGCGACGCATGGAGTTACCCAGCGTGTAGCCAAAACCTGGCTCGAGGGGCTCAATCACGAAGGCTGAGCGGAAATCGGAGAGTGATTCTTCTGTCAGTGTGGGGCGCTGTGCAATGAGCACTGGTGATTCCTTTCGGCTAAGTGTCCGCTATATGACACTTGTGTGGGGTTCGGCCGGGGCCGGGACTAACTATGCGGTTGTGGGGGGCTGGAGTGCGACGCAATAGGGCGCCGACTCCGGGAGACTAAACGCGGCGACGCTTGGGGGGTCGGCACCCGTTGTGAGCCTGTGGGGTCACATCGGTGATGGAGCCAACCTCAAGGCCAGCGGCCTGGAGTGAACGGATGGCGGTCTCGCGGCCGGAACCCGGACCCTTCACGAAGACGTCAACCTTCTTCATACCGTGCTCCTGGGCCTGGCGGGCGGCAGATTCTGCAGCCAACTGTGCGGCATAGGGAGTGGACTTACGCGAGCCTTTGAAGCCCACACCACCCGAGGATGCCCAGGACACCACGGCACCCGAGGGGTCCGTGATCGAAACAATCGTGTTGTTGAAGGTCGACTTGATGTGAGCTTGGCCCACAGCAATGTTCTTTTTTGACTTACGCCGCGGCTTGCGAGCTGTCGCTTTCGGTGCTGCCATTATTTTTTCTCCGTAATCCTGTTATCGAGGGGGCGCGTACTACGCGGCCTTCTTCTTACCGGCGACTGTGCGCTTGGGGCCCTTGCGGGTGCGGGCGTTGGTCTTGGTGCGCTGCCCTCTCACGGGCAGGCCACGGCGGTGGCGGATACCCTCATAGCTCCCGATCTCTACCTTCCGGCGGATGTCGGCGGTTACCTCGCGGCGGAGGTCACCCTCCACTTTGAACGTTCCCTCGATGTGTTCACGCAGCTTCAACAGCTGGTCATCGGTCAGATCTTTGACGCGGATGCTGGGGTCAATACCCGTGACTTCAAGCGTTTGCTTCGAACGGGTACGGCCAACACCGTAGATGTAGGTTAGGGCGATTTCGACCCGCTTTTCGCGGGGAATATCGACTCCGGCAAGACGTGCCATGTCATTTCTCCTGGTGCATTGAGAGGTCTGAAGCAGAATCTGTGCCCGGGCCTCTCCCCGGGGAGTCCCCCACCAAGTGTGGGATCGTGATGCTGCTTATGGGTATTGAGTTATTAGCCTTGACGCTGTTTGTGGCGGGGATTTTCACAAATCACCATCACGTTGCCGTGGCGACGAATGACTTTGCACTTGTCGCACATGGGCTTAACACTGGCGCTGACCTTCATGGTGTTTCCTTTTCTTCGCTGGCCTCGTGCCCGAGCGGTTCCCCGGGCCGTTCCTTACCCAGTGCTTACTTGTAGCGGTAGACGATGCGACCGCGTGTGAGGTCGTACGGGCTTAGCTCCACGATTACCTTGTCTTCCGGCAAAATTCGGATGTAATGCTGGCGCATTTTCCCCGAAATATGGGCAAGCACTTTGTGGCCATTGGTCAACTCCACACGGAACATTGCATTGGGAAGGGCCTCGACTACCGAGCCTTCGATTTCAATGACGCCGTCTTTGTTGGCCATAGCCTCATGTCTTGTTGTAACGAGTGTGCACTGGTCATGCGTTTCGGGCAAAAACGCCATCACGGCCTTTTTTGCACCAATGTCCTATCTTACGCCCGCATCTGCTAAGGCACAAGTCCCCACCGAGGTTCTACGGAGCTGTAATCCCGCGTTCCGCCAGCGCACTCATGATGCGCCCCGTCACCTCAGAAATCTCGCCAATCCCGTCGATTACCACCACGGCGCCGCGGGCAGTAAAAATATCGATAAGCGGGGCCGTTTGCTCCTGATAGACATCGAGTCGGTGACGAACCACCGACTCGTCGTCATCACTGCGGCCTTGGTCAATCGCACGCAAACGCAAGCGTTCCACGACGACATCTGGGTCAGCAACCAGCTGCACCACGACATCGAGCGCCGCGTTGTGGTTCGCAAGAAAATCATCGAGGTGGCGAACCTGGTCAGGGGTTCGCGGGTAACCATCGAGAAGGAAGCCTCCCGCACAATCCGGATCTTCAAGACGATCGGTAATCAGATCATTGGTCAATGAGTCGGGAACATTGTCGCCGGCGTCCATGAACGCCTTTGCTTTGAGGCCCAACTCCGTCTCGTTCTTCACGTTATGTCGGAAAATGTCCCCGGTCGAGATCGCTGGGATGCCAAAAGCGGAAGACAGCTCAACTGCCTGCGTCCCTTTTCCTGCACCGGGGGGGCCAATCAGGAGAAGTCGAGTACCCGAACTCACTTCAGTAAGCCCTCGTAGTGGCGCTGTTGCAGCTGTGCGTCAATCTGCTTCACGGTGTCCAAACCGACACCAACGATGATCAGAATGCTGGCACCGCCAAACGGGAAGTTTTGATTAGCGTTCACGGTCGCCAGCGCTATGAGCGGAATCAGTGCCACAAGGCCGAGATACAGAGAGCCTGGCAGCGTGATGCGGGTCAAAACGTAGTCCAGGTACTCGGCGGTGGGGCGTCCCGCACGAATACCGGGGATAAATCCGCCGTAGCGCTTCATGTTGTCGGCGACCTCTTCGGGGTTGAAGATGATGGCGACGTAGAAGTATGTGAAGCCCACAATCAATAGGAAGTACACGGCCATATAGAGCGCGTTGTCGCCGGAGGTGAGGTTGTTCTGAATCCAGACAACCCACGAAGGCGTACTTCCATCGGCACCTGTCGCATTGAACTGCGCAAACAACGCCGGCAGATACAAGAGTGAGGAAGCAAAGATCACCGGGATAACGCCGGCCATGTTCACCTTGATCGGAATGTAGGTGTTTGTTCCGCCGAAAGTGCGACGGCCCACCATCCGCTTGGCGTACTGGACAGGAACCCGACGTTGAGACTGCTCAACGAAGACCACCAAGCCCATGATCACAATTCCCACAGCGACCACGATGACGAAAATTGTGGAACCGTTCGACTGGGCGATAGACCACAGCGACGAAGGGAACACTGCAGCAATCGAAACGAAAATCAGCAGCGACATTCCGTTACCCACGCCACGCTCGGTGATCATCTCACCGAGCCACATGATCAATCCGGTTCCGGCCGTCATGGTGATGACCATCAGCATGATCGCGTACCAGGCGTCATTCGAGAGCAACTGGTTACACGCAGGAGATCCCGAGGATCCGAAGAGGGCGCCGCTACGGGCCACCGTGATCAGCGTGGTCGACTGCAATAGCGCCAGACCAATAGTGAGGTATCTGGTGTACTGGGTCAGCTTGGCTTGGCCAGCCTGCCCCTCTTTGTGCAGTGCCTCGAAGTGAGGAATAACAACTCGCAAGAGCTGCGTGATGATCGATGCCGTGATGTAGGGCATGATTCCGAGCGCAAAAATGGATAGCTGGAGAAGGGCCCCACCGCTGAAGAGGTTGATCAGCTCGTAGAGACCTGCGGTGTCATTTGTTCCTGCAAGACACTGTTGGACGTTGCGGTAATCGACGAACGGTGCGGGGATAAAAGAGCCCAACCGGAAGATTCCGATGATGGCCAGCGTGAAGAGAACTTTCCTCCTCAAGTCAGGAGTCTTAAAGATTCTCCCTAGGGCACTGAACACATCATCCTCCTGCACCGTGCCTGGCGACACGTGGGTTTGAGCCTACCGGCTCAGCGCCCCCGGTGAAAAGGTCGGGTGACCATCACACCGGGGTAAACGCCTACTCCTTGACGGAACCGCCAGCTTTCGCGATTTTCTCCGCTGCTTGCTTGGATACCTTGTCGACGCTCACCGTGAGTGCAACACTCAGGTCACCATCGGCCAGGACCTTGACCTTCTCGTTCTTACGAACGGCACCCTTGGCAACGAGGTCAGCACTGGTGACTTCGCCACCCTTGGGGTAAAGCTCAGCCAAGCGACCGACGTTCACTACCTGGTACTCCACGCGGAACGGGTTAGTGAACCCGCGCAACTTAGGAGCACGCATGACCGAGGTGAGCTGGCCACCTTCGAAGCCAGGACGGACCTGGTAGCGAGCCTTCGTTCCCTTGGTACCGCGACCCGCAGTCTTACCCTTCGATGCCTCACCACGACCAACACGGGTCTTGGCTTTCTTGGCACCAGGAGCAGGGCGCAGGTGGTGAAGCTTCACCACACCGGGACGAGACTCTTGTTTGACGGCAGGCTTCTTCGCGGCGGGCTTCTTAGCAGGAGCTTCGCTGGTGGTTGCCTTTTTCGCAGCAGGAGCCGCAGCTTTCTCCGCGGGAGCCTTGGCTGCGGCGGGCTTCTTCTCCGCAGCCTTCGCCGCTGCAGGGGCTTTCGCCGCTGCGGCTGGCTTCTTAGCTGCCGGAGCTTTAGCTGCAGGCTTTGCTGCAGTCGACTTAGCTGCAGGCTTCTTCGCTGCCGGTGCTTTTGCGGCACTGGCAGCAGGCTTTGCCGCTGGCTTCTTCGCTGCAGGCGCCTTGGCAGCGCTAGCAGCTGGTTTCTTTGCTGCCGGCTTTGCCGCAGGCTTTGCTGCTGGCTTCTTGGCGGCGGGCTTCTTTTCCTCGGCCATTAGTTAATCTCCTCGACCTTCACCAGGTGTGCGACGGTGCGCACATACCCGCGGTTGGCGGATGTATCTTCACGGACGACCGAGTCGCCAATCTTCCTCAGGCCCAGGCTTCGAAGAGTGTCGCGCATATTCTGCTTCTCACTGATTTTCGACTTCACCTGAGTGATCTTGAGCTGCTTAGCCATTACGCACCTGCTTTCACTGCTGCAGCCGCATCGGCTTCGCTGCGGATGATGTGCTCGGGGGCAACATCTTCAAATTCCACACCACGGCGAGCTGCAACGGCGCGAGGTTCTTCGAGCATCTGCAGAGCGGCAACGGTGGCGTGAACAATGTTGAGCGTGTTCGAGGAACCCAGCGACTTGCTCAGCACGTCGTGGATACCGGCACACTCAAGTACGGCACGAACCGGACCACCGGCGATAACACCGGTACCCGGGGTGGCGGGGCGCAAGAGTACAACTCCGGCCGCTGCCTCGCCCTGAACCGTGTGGGGGATGGTCTGCGCAACGCGAGGAACTTTGAAGAAGTTCTTCTTTGCGTCTTCGACACCCTTGGAGATTGCGGTAGGAACCTCGCGGGCTTTGCCGTAACCGACACCCACCATTCCGTTACCGTCTCCCACAACAACCAAAGCGGTGAAGCTGAACCGACGTCCACCCTTGACCACCTTGGAAACACGGTTGATGGTGACAACGCGCTCCAGGAACTGGCTCTTCTCCGCGTCGCGACCGCCACGATCGTTACGGCCACCACCGCGCTCGTTGCGTCCACCGCCACGGGAATCGCGACGTTCCGTGTTGGTATCCGTCACCGGGGCCGAGGTCGCTGCGGTTTCGCTCACAGCGGCTTCCTTAACTTCTTCGCTCACAGTTCCAATCCACTCTCTCTGGCGCTCTCCGCGACAGCTGCTACTCGGCCGGCATAACGGTTTCCACCGCGGTCAAAGACCACGGAAGCAACGCCTGCCTTCTTTGCGCGCTCGGCGATGAGGCCACCAATCTTCTTGGCTTTTGCGGTCTTGTCGTCCTTCGATGAACGGAAGTCCGGCTCCATGGTGGAGGCTGAGGCAACCGTGTGGCCGATGGCGTCATCGACAACCTGGACAAACAGGTGACGCGAAGAACGCGTCACGACCAAGCGAGGCTTGGTTGCGGTGCCCACAATCTTCTTACGAAGCCTGGTGTGGCGACGGTTTCGTGCCGCTGAGCGGCTCTTTCCTCTAACGAAAGCCATGTCTACTTACCAGCCTTTCCAGCCTTGCGACGAACGTGCTCACCCTCGTAGCGCACACCCTTGCCTTTATAAGGCTCCGGCTTGCGCAACTTGCGGATGTTGGCAGCAACCTCGCCGACGGCTTGCTTGCTGATACCGCTGACCGTCAACTTGTCGTTTCCTTCGACCGTGAACGTGATGCCAGCAGGCGGCTCCACGGTGATCGAGTGCGAGAAACCGAGCTGAAGCTCGACACCCTGACCCTTGGAGGCCAAACGGTAACCAGTGCCGACGACCTGAAGGGACTTTTGGAAGCCTTCGGTGACACCGATGATCTGGTTGTTGATGAGTGTGCGGGTCAGACCGTGCAACGAACGCGAATCACGCTCGTCATTCGGCCGGGTTACCACAATCTGGTTTTCGACCATCTCAGCAACGATCGGCTCCTTGACGCGCAGTGAGAGATCCCCTTTGGGGCCCTTCACGGCGACATCCTGGCCGTCGATCGTGACGGTGACACCAGCGGGAATATCAATAGGCATGCGACCAATACGTGACATCAGTGATCACCACACGTAGGCGAGGACTTCCCCACCCACGCCTTTCTTGGTTGCCTGACGATCCGTCAACAGCCCAGACGATGTCGACAAAATGGCGACTCCGAGCCCACCGTGGACCTTGGGGATTTCCGAAGACTTTGCGTACACACGCAGACCTGGCTTTGATACGCGCTTAATGCCCACAATGGAGCGTTCGCGATTGGGCCCATATTTCAGGTCCATGGTCAGGGTCTTGCCTACGCGAGCGTCATCCAGCTTCCAGCCCGAAATGTAACCCTGCTCTTTGAGAATCTCAGCGAGGTGGGCTTTCAGCTTGGAATTGGGCATCGACACGGTGTCGTGCTGCGCCTGATTCGCGTTACGCAGTCTGGTCAGCATGTCTGCGACCGGATCTGTCATTGTCATGGTGTTTCTCTTTTCTCTGGCTGGTTTCGACTCGGGTTCACCCGGGACCGACCTAGCTAGTTAGGGGCTTAGGAGCCCTCGGTTGTGTTCTTTCCCGCGAACGGGAAACCTAGTGAGCGCAGGAGCGCACGGCCTTCATCATCGGTCTTCGCGGTGGTGACAATGGTGATGTCAAAACCACGGACGCGGTCGATGTTGTCCTGGTTGATTTCGTGGAACACCGACTGCTCGGTGATGCCGAAGGTGTAGTTACCGTTGCCATCAAACTGACGGTCGCTCATGCCGCGGAAGTCACGGATCCGGGGAAGCGCCAGGTTGATCAAACGGTCCAGGAACTCCCACGCGCGGTTGCCACGCAGGGTGACGTGAGCACCAATGGGCATTCCCTCCCGCAGTTTGAACTGCGCGATGGACACCTTGGCGTTGGTCACAATCGGCTTCTGACCGGTGATGGCCGTCAAGTCTTTGATCGCGCCCTCGATGACCTTGGAGTCTCTAGCTGCTTCGCCCACACCGGTGTTGACGACAACTTTGACGACGCCGGGAACCTGGTGAGGGTTGGTGAAACCAAACTCTTCTTTCAGAGCAGGAACCACGTCGTTGCGGTAGATCGCCTTCAGGCGGGGAACACTCGCGGTAGCGGTTGCCATTAGAGCTCTTCTCCTGACTTCTTCGCGATGCGCACGCGCACCTGCTTCTTGGCCGAGCCCTTTTCAGCGGCCTTGGTCGTCACACCCACACGCGTGGGCTTCTTCGACTTGGGGTCCACCAGGGCAACGTTGGAAATGTGGATGGGGGCTTCGAAGGTTTCCAGGCCACCGGTCTTGCCACCGCGCTGGCTCTGGCCGACGCGGTTGTGCTTGGTGACGTAGTTCACACCCTCCACCAACACGCGGTTGCGCTCAGCAAAGACCTCAATGACGTGGCCTTGCTTACCTTTGTCGCCGCCACGAGCTTCGCTCGCACCAGTGATGACCTGAACCAGGTCACCCTTCTTAATCTTTGCCATTTAGATAACCTCCGGTGCTAGCGAGATGATCTTCATGAAACGCTTGTCGCGCAGTTCACGGCCCACGGGTCCGAAAATACGGGTTCCGCGAGGCTCACCCTCTTTGCTCTTGATCAGCACCGCCGCGTTCTCGTCGAACTTGATGTAAGAACCGTCGGGACGACGGGTTTCTTTCACGGTGCGCACGATGACGGCCTTGACGACCTCACCCTTCTTGACGTTGCCGCCAGGAATAGCGTCTTTCACGGTGGCGACAATGATGTCACCCAGGCCCGCATAGCGGCGCCCGGAGCCACCCAACACGCGGATAGCCAGAATTTCTTTGGCCCCGGTGTTGTCAGCCACCTTAACTCGGGATTCTTGCTGAATCATTGTTTACTTCGCCTTCTCAACGACGTTGACTAGACGCCACCGCTTGGTGGCGGACAGCGGACGGGTCTCTGCGATGACCACGAGGTCACCGATACCAGCGGTGTTGGCCTCATCGTGTGCCTTCACCTTGGAGGAGCGGCGCACAACTTTGCCATACAGGGGGTGCTTCACGCGGTCTTCAACCTCGACAACGATGGTTTTGTCCATCTTGTCGCTGGTGACATACCCACGACGGACCTTGCGGTAACCGCGAGCGCCAGCATCGCGCACATCGTGCTCTGCTGATTCGTGGCCCTTCTTCACATCGGCGGCCATTATGCACTCTCCTCAGTTGCTTCAGGCTCCGCGGCCTTCTCGCTCTTCTTCGTGGTTTTCTTGGTTACCTTCTCCACCGGAGCAGGCGTGGCACGGATTCCGAGCTCACGCTCGCGAATCACGGTGTAAATACGGGCGATGTCGCGCTTGATGGCGCGGAGACGACCGTGGTTGTCCAGCTGACCGGTCGCCGACTGGAACCGCAGGTTGAAGAGCTCTTCCTTCGAGCGGCGCAGCTCGTCCAACAGACGGGCGTCCTCAAACGTGTCCAGTTCACTGGGCGCAAGTTCTTTCGATCCAACAGCCATTACATGCCCTCCTCACGCTTGATGATGCGAGCTTTCAGGGGAAGCTTGTGAATCGCACGAGTCAGCGCTTCCTTTGCCAACTCTTCGGAAACACCGGCAACCTCGAAGAGGACGCGGCCAGGCTTCACGTTGGCGACCCACCACTCGGGCGAGCCCTTACCGCTACCCATGCGGGTTTCCGCGGGCTTCTTCGTCAAGGGGCGGTCGGGGTAGATGTTGATCCAGACCTTCCCACCACGCTTGATGTGACGGGTCATCGCGATACGCGCGGACTCAATCTGACGGTTCGTGACGTACGCGCTGGAGATGGCCTGGATACCGTACTCACCAAACGACACCGTGGTGCCACCGGTAGCGTGCCCACCGCGCTTGGGGTGGTGCTGCTTACGGTACTTAACCTTGCGAGGAATCAACATTCTTACTCAGCTCCTCCTGCAGCAACGGGTGCTGCCTCAGCGGCTGGAGCGCCAGCCGGTCCACGACGTGCTCCACCGCGGTCCGGGCGCTGCGAGCGCTGTGAAGCCTGCTCGCGAGCCAGTTCCTTGTTGGTGATGTCGCCCTTATAGATCCAGACCTTCACGCCGATGCGGCCGAAAGTCGTGCGGGCTTCATAAAAGCCGTAGTCGATGTTTGCGCGCAGCGTGTGCAGAGGCACCCGGCCTTCGCGGTAAAACTCGGAGCGGCTCATTTCTGCTCCACCCAAACGGCCGGAGACCTGAATCCGAACACCCTTGGCGCCCGCGCGCTGTGCACCCTGGAGGCCCTTGCGCATCGCGCGCCGGAAGGCAACACGACCAGCAAGCTGCTCGGCAATTCCCTGGGCAACCAGCTGAGCTTCGCTCTCGGGGTTTTTGACCTCGAGGATGTTGAGCTGAATCTGCTTGCCGGTCATCTTCTCAAGGTCAGCGCGAATACGCTCGGCCTCGGCACCACGACGCCCAATCACAATTCCGGGACGGGCAGAGTGGATGTCCACGCGAACACGGTCACGGGTGCGCTCGATTTCGATGCGAGCGATACCGGCACGATCGAGTTCTTTCTTCAGGAACTCGCGGATGCGGATGTCCTCGGTCACGTAGTCGGCGTAGCGCTGACCCTTGGTGGTCGAGTCGGCAAACCACCGCGACACGTGGTCGGTGGTGATGCCCAGACGGAAACCGTAGGGATGTACTTTCTGACCCATTACTTGCCAGCCTTCTGTGTCTTGCGGCTCGGGTTCACCGAAGCCTCGTCGGGCGTAGCCAAAACCACCGTGATGTGGCTGGTGCGCTTGTTTATGCGGAAGGCGCGTCCTTGGGCACGGGGGCGGAAACGCTTGAGCGTAATTCCCTCATCCACGAAAGCGCGGGCAATGAAGAGATCCTGGTCGTCCAGGAAAACGCCATCTTTGTCCGCGGTCACGCGGGCGTTAGCCATGGCGGACGCCACAAGCTTGGCCACAGGCTCGCTAGCGGCCTGCGGGGCAAACTTCAGCACAGCAAGGGCCTCAGCAGCCTGCTTGCCGCGGATGACGTCGACAATGCGACGAGCTTTCTGGGGGGTGACGCGAATGTTGCGCACCTTGGCGATGGATTCAACCATGTCTGTTCCTCCTCGTCCCCGCGCTTAGCGGCGACGGCCTTTCCGGTCGTCCTTCTCGTGACCACGGAAGGTGCGGGTGGGGGCAAACTCTCCGAGCTTGTGACCCACCATCGTTTCCGTGACAAAAACGGGGATGTGCTTGCGGCCGTCGTGAACAGCAATGGTGTGACCGAGCATGGCGGGCACGATCATCGAGCGACGCGACCAGGTCTTGATGACGTTCTTAGTGTTGGCGGAATTCTGACGAACAACCTTCTGCAGGAGGTGCTCATCCACGAAGGGTCCCTTTTTCAGACTACGAGGCATGTCTTACTCTCCTACTAGCGCTTCTTGCCGACAGTGCGACGACGGACAATTTGTTTGTTGCTGGCTTTCTTAGCCGAGCGGGTACGACCCTCTGCCTGGCCCCAAGGGCTGACAGGGTGACGTCCACCGGAAGTCTTACCTTCACCACCACCGTGGGGGTGATCCACCGGGTTCATCGCCACACCGCGAACGGTTGGGCGAACGCCCTTCCAGCGCATGCGGCCTGCTTTACCCCAGTTGATGTTGGCTTGTTCGGCGTTGCCGACCTCACCGATGGTGGCGCGGCAGCGAGCATCCACGTTGCGAATTTCTCCCGAAGGCAAACGCAGCTGGGCGTTGGGGCCATCCTTGGCGACCAAGCGGACAGCGGCACCAGCGGAACGGGCCATCTTTGCGCCACCGCCGGGGCGGAGCTCGATGGCGTGAACCACAGTTCCCACGGGGATGTTGCGCAAGGGCAGGTTGTTGCCGGGCTTGATGTCGGCGCTGGCACCCGATTCGATGATGTCGCCCTGACGGAGTTTGTTGGGAGCCAAGATGTAGCGCTTGGTGCCATCAACAAAGTGCAGCAGCGCAATGCGCGCGGTGCGGTTGGGGTCGTACTCGATGTGGGCAACCTTGGCGTTGACACCATCTTTGTCGTTACGACGGAAGTCGATCACGCGGTACTGGCGCTTGTGGCCTCCACCGATGTGACGGGTGGTGATGCGACCCTGGTTGTTGCGGCCACCCGTTTTGGGCAGCGGACGCAGCAGGGACTTCTCAGGGGTGCTCCGGGTGATTTCCTGGAAATCAGCAACCGAAGAGCCACGACGACCGGGGGTCGTCGGCTTGTATTTGCGAATAGCCATGTTCTACTTCCTACCTAGCCGACAGCCGTGAAGATGTCGATGGAACCGGAGGACAGGGTGACAATGGCACGCTTGGTGTCTTTGCGCTTTCCTGTTCCAAACTTGGTGCGACGGGTCTTGCCCATCTTGTTCAGAGTGTTGACGCCAGAAACCTTCACCTTGAAGATCTTTTCGATCGCCAGCTTGATTTCGGTCTTGGTGGCGCGAGGGTCAACCTCAAAGGTGTACTTGCCCTGGTCAATCAGCGTGTAGCTCTTCTCGCTCACGATGGGGCGGAAAACAACATCTCTGGGGTCTTTGTTCCAGGCAGCTTGGTGGATGGTCATTACTTGCCTTCCTTCGCGTCAGACTTGTCCGCGACGAACGCCTCGAAGGCTTCGGCGGTGAACACAATGTCATCGGAGTTCAACACGTCATACGCGTTGAGCTGGTCGGGGTGAACAGCGTGGACGCCCTGAAGGTTACGCACGCTCTTCTGGCCGTTGACATCGTCACGGCCGACAACCACCAACACGTTGAAGCCAGGAGCCGTCTGGGCAATCAGCGCCGCCGCGATCTTCGTCGAGGGCGCGCTGTCGGTGCCGAGACCCTTCACCACGTGAATGCGGCCCGCGCGAGCACGGTCAGACAGGGCTGACAGCAGAGCTTTTGCGACCATCTTCTTCGGCGTGCGCTGCGAGTAGTCGCGGGGGATGGGGCCGTGAACGACGCCACCACCACGGTGCTGGGGGGCGCGAATCGAACCCTGACGGGCACGACCGGTCCCCTTCTGCTTGAACGGCTTGCGACCGGAACCGGACACTTCACCGCGGTGCTTGACCTTGTGCGTTCCCTGGCGAGCGGCAGCAAGTTGTGCAACGACAACCTGGTGCATCAGGGGAACGTTGGTGACAACGTCGAACATTTCTGCGGGCAGATCGACCGAACCGGACTTCTTTCCGGTCTGGTCGAGAACGTCAATGGAGGTAGCCATGATTAGGACCCTTTCCGTGCGTTACGAACAAACACGAGACGACCCTTGGAACCGGGAACGGCTCCCTTGATCAGCAGCAAGCCACGGTCAGCATCAACGGCGTGGACGTGGAGGTTCATGACCGTCACGCGGTCACCACCCATACGTCCCGCCATACGCATTCCCTTGAAAACACGAGATGGCGTAGCAGAGGCACCAATGGAGCCTGGCTTACGGTGGTTGCGGTGCGCACCATGCGATGCGGAAACACCCTTGAAGTTGTGACGCTTCATGACACCGGCAAAACCTTTACCTTTGCTGGTGCCCACAACATCAACCAGCTGGCCGGCTTCGAAAACCTCAGCGGTGAGCTCTTGTCCCACGGTGTAGCTCGCCGAGTCGTTAGTACGAATCTCGGTGACGTGGCGGCGGGGGGTCACACCGGCCTTCTCGTAGTGGCCCTTCAAAGGTGCGGTCACCTTGCGGGGGTCAATCCCACCGGAGGCAATCTGAATGGCTTCATAGCCATCGTTGTCCTGGGTGCGGATCTGGGTCACCACGTTGGGGGCAACCTGGATAACGGTGACAGGAACCAAGATGTTGTTCTCGTCCCACACCTGGGTCATACCGAGCTTGGTGCCCAGGACTCCCCGCGTTGCAGTAACAGTAGACATGTCGTTATTCCTTAAAGCTTGATTTCGATGTTGACGTCGGCAGGCAAGTCAAGACGCATCAAGGAATCCACAGCCTTGGGCGTGGGGTCAATGATGTCGATCAGACGCTTGTGGGTGCGCTTTTCGAAGTGCTCGCGAGAGTCTTTGTACTTGTGGGGCGAGCGAATCACAGCGATAACGTTTTTCTCCGTAGGGAGAGGAACGGGACCAACAACGGAGGCACCAGCTCGGGTGACCGTGTCAACAATCTTCTTGGCTGAAACGTCAAGACCTGCGTGGTCATACGACTTCAGTCGGATGCGGATTTTCTGTCCCGCCATGGTTATCTCTTTCTCTCACTCGCGCGCAGCTTCCGCTGGGCACTTCATAGGCGACCTGGTTCTCACCGGGCCGCACACACCACTGTTCTTCTGTCAACACACCTCGGCACGCCTCGGCACCAGCGCCTGGACGCCGCACCATCGGAATGTCGATGACGTTGTGTTCTGCTACCTGCGGCCTAGGGGAATTCGCGAGAGCGAACCTATGCACTACCTGGCAGTGAGCCGAACACAAGTGTTTGGCGTTTTGAACCTTGAAAACTATCCCACAGCCTGGCATTTCGCGCAACCCGGGCGTGTCGCGCCAAAAACCCCGGATCTACGGGGAAGCGAGGGACCAAACGAAAGAAGGCCCGGGGCGAACCCCGGGCCTTCTCACGTAGGAAACTACTTGATGATCTTGGTCACCGTTCCGGCGCCCACAGTACGACCACCTTCACGGATGGCGAAGCTGAGGCCCTCTTCCATGGCGATGGGCTGAATCAGCTCAACGGTCATGTCGGTGGTGTCCCCGGGCATCACCATTTCGGTGCCGTCAGGCAACGAAATAACACCGGTCACGTCAGTTGTACGGAAGTAGAACTGGGGACGGTAGTTGGTGTAGAACGGGTTGTGACGCCCGCCCTCATCCTTACCGAGGATGTAGGCAGTGCCTTCGAAGTTGGTGTGAGGAGTCACGGAACCGGGGGCAACAACCACCTGGCCACGCTCAACATCTTCACGCTTGGTACCGCGGAGCAAGAGACCACAGTTCTCGCCGGCCCATGCTTCGTCCAGCTGCTTGTGGAACATCTCGATACCGGTAACGGTGGTCTTCTGGGTGGGGCGAATACCGACGATCTCGACATCCGAGTTGATTCCCAGGGTTCCACGCTCGGCGCGGCCGGTAACAACCGTTCCACGACCGGTGATGGTGAAGACGTCCTCAACAGGCATCAAGAACGGCTTGTCCTTGTCGCGCACGGGGTCGGGAACGCTTTCGTCCACGGCTGCCATGAGCTCCATGATCTTGTCACCCCAAGCGGCGTCGCCCTCAAGAGCCTTCAGGCCAGACACGCGAATGACGGGAGCGTTGTCGCCGTCAAAGCCCTGGCTGGAGAGCAGTTCGCGAACCTCGACCTCGACGAGCTCGAGGATTTCCTCGTCGTCGACCATGTCGGACTTGTTCAGCGCAACCAGCAGGTAAGGCACGCCAACCTGCTTGGCGAGCAGAACGTGCTCACGGGTCTGCGCCATCGGGCCGTCAGTAGCGGCAACCACGAGGATTGCGCCATCCATCTGTGCGGCACCGGTGATCATGTTCTTGATGTAGTCGGCGTGGCCGGGAGCATCAACGTGTGCGTAGTGACGCTTCTCGGTCTCATACTCCACGTGGGAGATGTTGATGGTGATACCGCGCTGACGCTCTTCAGGCGCTGAGTCAATGGATGCGAAGTCACGCAACACGTTGACGTCTGAAGGGTGACGCTCTGCGAGCACCTTGGAAATAGCAGCGGTAAGAGTGGTCTTGCCGTGGTCGACGTGACCGATCGTACCGATATTGACGTGCGGTTTGGTCCGCTCGAACTTGGCCTTAGCCACTATGGTCCTCCTCGGGACTGTTGGTCTAATCCTTGCGGGATTAGACACATGATTACTTGTCTTGTTGTAGGCCTTGCGAGCCTATTCTTTCGGGCTTAGTCGCCCTTGCCCTTCTGAATAATCTCGTCGGCCACAGCCTTCGGGACTTCAGCATACGTCTCGAACGTCATCGAATACACCGCGCGGCCCGAAGTCTTCGACCTCAGGTCACCCACGTATCCGAACATTTCCGAGAGTGGCACGAGGGCGCTCACGACTTTTACGCCGGTTGCGTCCTCCATGCTCTGAACCTGCCCACGCCGTGAGTTGAGGTCACCGATGACGTCTCCCATGTATTCCTCTGGGGTACGTACTTCGACAGCCATCAACGGCTCGAGCAGGACAGGTTGTGCTTTTCTCGCGGCCTCTTTAAAGACCATCGATCCAGCGATTTTGAACGCCATCTCCGAGGAGTCGACGTCGTGGTACTGCCCATCCAGGAGTGTCGCTTTGACACCCACAGTTGGGTAGCCCGCCAGAACGCCCACCTGCATGGCGTCCTGAATTCCTGCATCGACCGAAGGAATGTATTCCCTGGGAATACGTCCACCGGTGACCTTGTTATCGAACTCGTACATCGTCTCGCCCGTAACCTCAAGAGGCTCGAGCATGATCTGGACCTTCGCGAACTGACCGCTACCACCGGTTTGCTTCTTGTGGGTGTAGTCAATCTTGTCGATGGTCTTACGAATGGTCTCGCGGTAGGCGACCTGGGGCTTACCCACGTTGGCCTCGACGTTGAATTCACGCTTCATCCGGTCAACAAGGATGTCAAGGTGAAGCTCACCCATGCCCTTGATGACGGTCTGGCCTGTTTCCACGTTCTGCTCGGTGCGGAACGTGGGGTCTTCTTCAGCAAGCTTCTGGATAGCCAGGGAGAGCTTCTCCTGGTCAGCCTTGGTCTTCGGCTCGATGGCCACCTCGATCACGGGCTCGGGGAAGGTCATGGATTCCAAGACCACCGGGCTGCCCGGGTCACACAGGGTGTCACCGGTCGTGGTGTCTTTGAGGCCAATAACGGCGTAAATGTGTCCTGCGGACACCTTTTCGACGGGATTCTCCTTGTTGGCGTGCATCTGGAAAATCTTCCCGATGCGCTCCTTCTTGTCTTTTGTGGAGTTCACAACCTGAGCCCCGGAGTCAATTCCCCCGGAGTACACGCGAATATAGGTCAGGCGACCGAAGAAGGGGTGCACCGCAACCTTGAAAGCGAGAGCCGAGAAAGGCTCTCCCGACTCAGGCTTGCGCAGAACAACCTTCTCGGCGTCACGCACGTCATGACCTTCCACAGCGGGGACATCCAGCGGTGAAGGCAGGTAGTCAACAACCGCATCCAGCATGGGCTGAACGCCACGGTTCTTGAAGGACGAGCCACACAGCACAGGGTAGGCGTCACCAGCGATCGTGAGCGAACGGATACCGGCTTTGAGCTCGGCAATCGAGATTTCTTCGCCCGCGAGGAACTTTTCCAACAACTCGTCGCTTGACTCAGCGACAGCTTCCACCAGTGCCGCGCGGTACTCCTCAGCCTTAGCCTGGAGATCCTCGGGAATAGCCTTGGTCTCGTACTCAGCACCGAGGGACACATCACCCTTGGCGTCACCGGTCCACACCTTGGCGTTCATTTCGATCAGGTCGACAATTCCTACGAAGGAACTCTCAAACCCGATCGGCAGCTGAAGCACGAGCGGCTTTGCGCCCAGGCGCTTCACGATGGTGTCGACGGTGTAGTAAAAGTCCGCACCGAGCTTGTCCATCTTGTTGACGAAGCAAATACGGGGGACGTTGTACTTGTCCGCTTGACGCCACACAGTCTCGGACTGGGGCTCTACGCCCTCTTTGCCATCGAAGACGGCAACAGCACCATCGAGCACACGGAGGCTGCGCTCCACCTCCACGGTGAAGTCCACGTGTCCGGGGGTGTCGATGATGTTGATCTGGTGGTTGTCCCAGAAACAGGTCGTTGCAGCAGAGGTGATGGTGATGCCGCGCTCTTGCTCCTGCGCCATCCAGTCCATCGTGGCTGCGCCATCGTGGACTTCACCGATCTTGTGGGAAATACCCGTGTAAAACAGAATGCGCTCTGTTGTCGTGGTCTTTCCCGCATCGATGTGCGCCATGATGCCGATGTTGCGGACCTTGTTCAGGTCAGTTAGCACGTCCTGTGCCACAGTGTTCCTCCGAGTTTTGGGGGGTTAGGGGTTAGGGGTCTACCAGCGGTAGTGAGCGAAGGCCTTGTTGGCTTCGGCCATTTTGTGGGTGTCTTCGCGACGCTTCACCGCAGCACCGAGGCCGTTGGAGGCGTCCAAGATTTCGTTCGTCAAACGCTCGGTCATCGTCTTCTCGCGACGATCCTTGGCGTAGCTCGAGAGCCAGCGCAAAGCCAGAGTGTTCGCACGGTGAGGCTTGACCTCGACGGGCACCTGGTAGGTGGAACCACCCACGCGGCGTGAACGAACTTCCAAAGTGGGGCGCACGTTGTCCAAAGCCTTCTTCAGGGTGACAACGGGGTCCTGGCCACTCTTGGTGTTCACACCTTCGAGTGCGCCGTAGACGATGCGCTCAGCGAGACCTTTTTTACCGCCCACGAGGATCTTGTTGACCAGTTGGGATACGACGGGTGAGCCATATACCGGGTCAGCAACGACGGGGCGCTTAGGAGCGGGACCTTTACGTGGCATTACTTCTTCTCCATCTTTGCGCCGTAGAGGCTACGAGCCTGCTTGCGGTTCTTGACAGCCTGAGTGTCGAGGGCACCGCGGACAATTTTGTATCGCACACCGGGGAGGTCCTTCACACGACCACCGCGAACGAGCACCATCGAGTGCTCCTGCAGGTTGTGGCCTTCGCCGGGAATGTAGGCGGTAACTTCCGTACCGTTGGAAAGCTTCACACGAGCGACCTTCCGCAGAGCCGAGTTCGGCTTCTTGGGGGTCGTGGTGTACACACGCGTGCACACACCGCGCTGTTGGGGGTTGGCCTTCAGGGCAGGCGCCTTGGTCTTCGAAACCTTGGGCTTGCGTCCCTTACGGACCAACTGTTGAATCGTTGGCACAGTTCACTCCTTTTGGTGCTGCACGGTGACAGCTCATTGATGGTGGTTACTGGGTAGTGGTTGTTGCCCACCACCCAGCGACATCTTCACCAAGATGCGGCAGGCGACTGACACTTGGTATGCCGTGGGGGTTGGTGTTGCCGTGTTGCCACCGCAGCCACCTCTGGACCCAATGTTGTGGAGTTGATGACCCGTGTCAGTGTTTCCCGAAACCGGGCGCCAAAGACGGGCGTGCCATCGCGCACACAATCTCCTACAGTAATGCCGATTTCACGCCGGGTCAAATGATTTTTCCACTTCCTGCCGCCCCTGCTACCACGAACGCCGCAGCCACCATGAAAGGCCCAAACGGGATGCCCTCCCGCGGTGTTACCGCTCGAGCCATCAGCAGCACACCAGCGGTGAGTCCCCCAAGGATGAACGACGCCACCACCTGGATGAGCGCGCCACCGGGCACGAGCGCAGCCGTGTAAAAACCCAAGCCCGCCTGAAGCTTCACGTCTCCCCATCCCAGTGGGCGCCCCGGCATGAGCGCACACAGCGCAAAGAACGCCACCGTCAGGGCAGCTTCCCCGAAAGCCTCAGAGATGCGGGCAGTGGGCAGGAAAACGGCCCCCCAGGACAGCACCATCGCAGCAAGAGGTGCTGTCAGCCGATCCGGCAATCGGTGAAACTCCTGATCAATCACCGCCAAACGCAACCCAAATCCCGCCACCACCACGTGCACCCCGGCGCTGGCAAAACTCTCCATCCCTCCAGGCTAGAAAGAGCGTGGAATCCCTGCCGGTGTTATCCCCAGAACGACGAAAGGGCCAGCAGTTGCTGACCCTTTCGCACGGAGTGGTTCTTATTCGGAGTCAGCGCTCTGTGTCGCCTGGTCCGGAGTTTGGAACGAGTCAAAGTCCACGAAGGACAAGTCGTCGTCGCCGGCAAAGTCAGCGTCGCTTGCGAAGAGACGCGCCGGGTAGTGCTCGGCACGAGCTTCTTCGGTGGGCTCCACAGTGACATTGCGGTAGTTGGCCAGACCCGTACCAGCAGGGATGAGCTTTCCGATGATGACGTTCTCTTTGAGACCGACCAGCGGGTCGCGCTTTCCTTGCATGGCAGCTTCCGTGAGCACACGCGTGGTCTCCTGGAAGGAGGCAGCCGACAACCATGATTCGGTGGCCAGCGAAGCCTTGGTGATACCCATGACTTCTTGACGGGCCGAAGCGGTCTTGCGTCCTTCGCCCAGCGCTTCGCGGTTGAGCGAGTTGTAACGGGTGCGATCCACCAACTCACCAGGAAGCAAGGTGGTCTCCGCGTGGTCAACAACCGTGACCTTGCGCATCATCTGACGCACGATGACTTCAATGTGCTTGTCGTGGATTGGCACACCCTGTGAGCCATACACACCCTGGACACCGTCAACGAGGTGCTCCTGAACCGCGCGGACACCCTTGACGCGAAGAACTTCCTTCGGGTCAAGCGGGCCCTCGTGGTACTGCTGGCCCAGCTCAATGCTCTGACCATCTTCAATGAGCATGTTCATGCGCTTGGAGACGGTGTGCGGCACGGGCTCGTCGCCATTGTCCGGAGTGAGAGTCACCTTGTACTGGGTCTCTGTTTCCTCAATGGAGATGCGGCCGTTAGCTTCGGCGATGGGGCTGGAGCCCTTCGGGTTACGGGCTTCGAACAACTCGGTCACCCGGGGAAGACCCTGGGTGATGTCATCGGCCGAAGCGGAACCACCGGTGTGGAAGGTCCGCATGGTGAGCTGCGTTCCCGGCTCACCAATCGACTGGGCTGCGATAATTCCGACGGCTTCACCCAAGTCAACCGCGATACCCGAGGCCAGTGAACGTCCATAACAGGCGGCGCAGACACCGACCAGAGACTCACACACGAGGACCGAGCGCACGCTGATTTCGCGAACGCCACCGGCCACGAGCTTGTTGATCAGCACGTCACCCACATCGGAGCCAGCTTCTGCAACGACGGTGCCCTTTTCGGAGACGGCGTCAGCAGACAGGTTCCGCGCGTAGACCTCGTTTTCCACGTTGTCCGCGCGGACCCACTCGCCCTCAGCGTTCTTTGCGGCGATCGGGAAGGTGATGCCCTTGGTGGTGCCACAGTCGTCTTCACGAATGATGACATCCTGTGCCACGTCGACCAGTCGACGCGTCAGGTAGCCAGAGTCTGCGGTACGCAGTGCCGTGTCGGCCAAACCTTTACGCGCACCGTGGGTGGCGATGAAGTATTCGGCGACGGAGAGACCCTCGCGGTAGCTGGAGATGATCGGACGAGCAATAACTTCACCGCGCGGGTTGGAGACCAAACCACGCATACCGGCGATGTTTCCGACCTGGAGCCAGTTTCCTCGAGCACCGGAGGTCACCATGCGGTTGATGGTGTTGTCTTCGGGGAAGGCAGCACGCATTTCGTCGTTGACTTCCTTGGTCGCAGCACTCCAGATTTCCACCAGTTCGCGACGACGCTCAACATCGGAGATGAGGCCCTTCTCAAACTGACCCTGAACCTTTGCGGCCTGCTTCTCGTACTTGGCGATGATTTCTTTCTTGCCCTTCGGCGTCAGAACATCGCTCAGCGCCACGGTCACACCCGAGCGAGTAGCCCAGTAGAAACCGGCATCCTTGACGCGGTCAAGAGTCTCAGCGACGGCGACCTTCGGGTAGCGCTCGGCCAGATCGTTGACCAGCGAAGAAACCAGACCCTTGTCGGCGACAGCGGCCACCCAGGGGTAGTCCTCGGGCAGCAACTGGTTGAACAGCGCGCGGCCCAGCGTGGTTTCGTGGATTGCGGTGCTGCCCTGAACGAAGTCTTTGTCCGCGTCAGCGAGGTACAGGTGCTCAATGCGGATTTTCACCATCGCGTTCAGGCTCAGCGTGTGCTGGTCCATCGCCATGATGGCTTCGGAAATAGAACTGAAGGCACGGCCCTCTCCAACGGCACCTTCGGTGACCGTGGTGAGGTGGTGCAGACCGATAATCATGTCCTGGGTCGGAACAGTTACGGGGCGACCATCCGAAGGCTTCAGAATGTTGTTCGAGGCGAGCATGAGAATGCGAGCCTCGGCCTGGGCTTCCACCGACAGCGGAAGGTGAACAGCCATCTGGTCACCATCGAAGTCAGCGTTGAACGCGGCACACACGAGAGGGTGCAGCTGAATAGCTTTGCCCTCCACGAGCTGCGGCTCGAAGGCCTGGATACCCAAACGGTGCAGCGTTGGCGCACGGTTGAGCAAAACGGGCCGTTCGCGGATGATCTCTTCGAGCACATCCCAGACCTCGGGGCGTGAACGCTCGACCATGCGCTTGGCGTTCTTGATGTTGCTGGAGTGACCCAGGTCCATCAGGCGCTTGATGACGAAAGGCTTGAACAGCTCGAGCGCCATAATCTTGGGCAAACCACACTGGTGAAGCCTCAGCTGCGGTCCCACCACAATGACGGAACGACCGGAGTAGTCCACGCGCTTACCGAGAAGGTTCTGGCGGAATCGACCCTGCTTACCCTTCAGCATGTCCGAAAGGCTCTTCAAGGGGCGGTTACCGGTACCGGTAACGGGGCGACCACGGCGACCGTTGTCAAAGAGAGCGTCCACTGCTTCTTGCAGCATGCGCTTTTCGTTGTTGACGATGATTTCTGGCGCACCCAAGTCGAGCAGGCGACGCAGACGGTTGTTACGGTTGATCACCCGTCGATACAGGTCATTCAGGTCGGACGTTGCGAACCGGCCACCATCCAGCTGGACCATGGGGCGAAGCTCCGGCGGAATCACCGGGACAGCCTCGAGTACCATCGAGGCCGGTGAGGCACCCGTCTGCAAGAAGGCGTTGACGACCTTGAGGCGCTTGATCGCACGGATCTTGCGCTGGCCTTTTCCGTTCGCGATTTCGTCGTGAAGCCTCTCAGCCTCACCGCTCAGGTCGAAGCTCTCCAGGCGCTGGCGAATGGCTTCAGCACCCATGTGGGCGGTGAAGAACATTCCGTAGCGGTCCTGGACGTCCTGGAAAACGGCGTCCTCGGCGCGCAGGTTGCCCACGCTGAGCGAGCGAAAGTCATCCCACACGCGCTCCAGATGAGCGATGTCGTCGTCGAAGTTCTTGCGAATCGCGGCGAGCTCTTTCTTTCCGGCGTCGTCGGTCTTGCGCTTCTGATCAGCTTTAGCGTTGGACGCTTCCAGCTCGGCCAGGGCAGTCTCGAGTTCCTTCATGCGGTCGGCAAGAAGAGCGTCGCGCTCCTTTTCCAACTGCTTGATCTCCTGCTGGAGTTCTTTCTCAAGCTCCGGCATTTCGCGGTGGCGAGCTTCCTCGTCCACCGTGATGATCATGTACGCAGCAAAGTAGATGACCTTTTCGAGGTCTTTGGGAGCCATGTCCAGCAGGTAACCCAAGCGCGAAGGAACACCCTTGAAGTACCAAATGTGTGTGACGGGCGCGGCGAGCTCGATGTGGCCCATGCGCTCACGGCGCACCGAGGACTTGGTGACCTCGACGCCACAGCGCTCACAAACGATGCCTTTGAAGCGAACGCGCTTGTACTTCCCACACGCACACTCCCAGTCGCGACTGGGTCCAAAGATCTGCTCCCCAAAAAGACCGTCTTTCTCGGGCTTCAGGGTGCGGTAGTTGATGGTTTCTGGCTTCTTAACTTCGCCGTACGACCAGCCGCGGATGTTGTCCGACGTGGCGAGGCCAATGCGGAGGGCGTCAAATGTTGTTGCTTCCAGCACGATGTGTCTCTCTCGTTAGTTTCTGTCGTCGAATTCTTAGATCTCGTCCACGGACGAAGACTCGAAGCGGGAGGAAATGTTGATTCCCAGCTCTTCCGCTGCGCGGTAGAGCTCGTCATCAGAATCCTTCAGCGAGACCACTTGGCCATCGGCTGACAGGACTTCGACGTTGAGACACAGAGACTGCATCTCTTTCATGAGCACCTTGAAGCTCTCGGGAATGCCGGGCTCCTGGATGTTTTCACCCTTGACGATCGATTCGTACACCTTCACGCGACCGAGAATGTCATCCGACTTGATGGTCAGCAGCTCCTGTAGGGCGTACGAGGCGCCGTACGCTTCCAGAGCCCACACTTCCATCTCACCAAAGCGCTGCCCACCGAACTGTGCTTTACCACCGAGGGGCTGCTGCGTGATCATCGAGTACGGCCCCGTTGAGCGAGCGTGGATCTTGTCATCGATGAGGTGGTGGAGCTTCAGGATGTACATGTAGCCCACGGAGATAGGTGCCGGGTAGGGCTCACCGGAACGGCCATCAAACAACTGGGCCTTTCCGGAGGAGCCGACCAAGCGGTTTCCATCGCGGTTCACCAGGGTGGAGTCCAACAGCCCAGCGATTTCTTCCTCGCTCGCCCCATCGAATACCGGGGTGGCAACCTTGGTGCCAGGCAGAGCCTCTTTGGCCTGTGCCGCCAGACGCTTCGCCCATGCTGGGTCACCGCTGACTTTCCAGCCCTGCTTGGCAGCCCACCCGAGGTGGATCTCCAAAACCTGGCCGAAGTTCATGCGTCCGGGGACACCCAGGGGGTTAAGGATGATGTCCACGGGGGTGCCATCTTCCAGGAAGGGCATGTCTTCAACAGGAAGGATCCTGGCGATAACACCCTTGTTTCCGTGGCGGCCCGCGAGCTTGTCACCCTCGGAGATCTTGCGCTTCTGAGCGATGTACACAACGACACGCTGGTTGACACCAGAGCCCAGTTCGTCGTCACCGTCGACAGCATCAAAGACCTTGACGCCGATGATGGTTCCCTGCTCACCGTGCGGGACCTTCAGAGAAGTGTCGCGAACCTCGCGACTCTTCTCGTTGAAGATGGCGCGCAACAGGCGCTCTTCCGCGCTGAGCTCGGTTTCACCCTTCGGTGTGACCTTGCCGACGAGGATGTCGCCGGGGCGAACCTCGGCACCAATGCGGATAATTCCGCGCTCATCCAGGTTGGCGAGCATTTCGGGACCGACGTTGGGAAGGTCACGAGTGATCTCCTCCTTACCGAGCTTCGTGTCCCGGGCGTCCACTTCATACTCTTCGATGTGAATCGACGAGAGAGTGTCGTCCTTGACGAGGTTCTGCGACAAAATGATCGCGTCCTCGAAGTTGTAGCCCTCCCACGACATGAAGGCCACGAGCAGGTTCTTACCGAGAGCCAACTCGCCATCTTCTGTGGCGGGGCCATCGGCGATAACGGATCCCTCCACAACCTTGTCTCCCACGTTCACGCGAACCTGGTGGTTGTAGTTGGTGCCCTGGTTAGAGCGGTCAAACTTCCGCAGGGTGTAGGTCTTGGTTCCGCCCTTGTCCTGCTTCACCACAGCGAAGTCAGCCGAGACCTCGGTGACAACACCGGGAGCCATAGCGGTGATGACGTCCCCGGCATCCACAGCCGCGAAGGACTCCATTCCGGTACCGACCAGCGGTGACTCGGAACGCAACAGCGGAACAGCTTGACGCTGCATGTTCGCACCCATGAGGGCACGGTTTGCGTCATCGTGCTCGAGGAACGGAATCAGCGAAGTAGCCACCGACACCATCTGGCGCGGCGATACATCCACGTAGTCCACTGTTTCTGGAGCGACAAGTTCAACCTCGCCACCCTTCTTACGCACGAGGACCTTGTCGACAGCAAAGGTGCCATCAGAGTTCAGTGGTGTACCCGCCTGGGCGACGATGAACTCGTCTTCATCATTAGCGGTCAAGTAGTCAACAGCCTTGCCGACCTTGCCCTTGGTGACTCGACGGTAGGGGGTTTCGATGAACCCGAAGGCGTTGATTCGCGCAAACGACGCCAGCGAACCAATCAAACCAATGTTGGGGCCTTCCGGCGTTTCGATGGGGCACATGCGGCCATAGTGCGAGGGGTGCACGTCGCGCACCTCAACACCGGCACGCTCACGGCTGAGACCACCCGGTCCGAGCGCCGAGAGGCGACGCTTGTGGGTGAGGCCAGAGAGCGGGTTGTTCTGGTCCATGAACTGCGAGAGCTGGCTGGTGCCAAAGAACTCTTTGATTGCTGCCACGACGGGCCGGACGTTAATCAACGTCTGCGGGGTGATGGCTTCGATGTCCTGAGTGGTCATCCGCTCGCGGACAACACGCTCCATGCGCGAGAGACCAGTGCGAACCTGGTTTTGAATCAGCTCGCCCACGGCGCGAATACGACGGTTGCCGAAGTGGTCGATGTCATCCACGTCAATGCGAATGTCGACCTTCTTGCCGGCACGGGAGCCCTCAATGTGAGGGCGTCCATCGTGAAGGGCGACCAGGTACTTAATCGTGGCAACGATGTCGTCCACGGTGAGAACCGAGTTCTTCAGCGGCTGCTCCAAGCCCAACTTGCGGTTGATCTTGTAGCGACCCACCTTGGCCAAGTCGTAGCGCTTGGGGTTGAAGTAGAAGTTATCCAGCAGCGTGCGGGCGGCCTCAGCGGCAACCTGCTCACCCGGACGCAGCTTGCGGTAGATGTCCTTGAGGGCTTCTTCCTTGGTGAGGATCGTGTCCTTCTCCAGGGCCTCAAGAATGCTGTTGTAGCCAGCAAAGTGCTTCGCAATGTCCTCGGAAGTCAGACCGAGGGCTTTCAGGAAGACGGTGACGGACTGCTTGCGCTTGCGGTCGATGCGCACACCGACCTGGTCACGCTTATCGACCTCGAACTCCAGCCACGCACCGCGGCTAGGAATGACCCGAACAGAGTGGATTTCTTTGTCGCTGACTTTGTCGAGCGACGTGTCGAAATAGACCCCGGGGCTTCGCACCAACTGGGACACGACAACACGCTCGGTGCCGTTGATGATGAAGGTTCCCTTTTCGGTCATCAAGGGGAAATCCCCCATGAACACGGTCTGGGTCTTAATCTCACCGGTGAGGTGGTTCATGAACTCGGCCTCGACATACAACGGCGCCGCGTAGGTCTTGCCGCGTTCCTTGCACTCATCGAGGGAGTACTTTTCCTCTTCGAGGTAGGGGTTCTGGAACGAGAGCTGCATGGTCTCGCCCGAGTCTTCGATGGGAGAAATCTCCTCGAAGATCTCCGTGAGACCACTGCGCTCAGTTACCGGGGTGTCACCGGCAGCCTTTGTCGCTTTGACTCGCGCCTTCCAGGCGGGAGCGCCGACGAGCCACTCGAAGCTCTCGGTCTGCAGTGCGAGCAGATCCGGGACATCGACGGTGTCAGAAATTTTGGCAAACGTGAGTCGCTGTGCAACTCGGCCGTTCGTGGGACTTGTGGATGCGGGACGCGCAGCAGCCAAGAGCTATTACCTCCAGGGCTCACAGAAGAGCCTCGTTGTGGATGACCAAACCGGATAGAAGCAACGCCTGAAACCCATCTCTGTGGGATCACCCCGCCGCTATTCTCGGGGGCCGCTTGTCCACCGCAATATGAAGACAAGAGAAGTCAGGGAAGCAACCTCTAACTATAGACAAGGATCCGCCCCCTTGTCTACCCCTGTTCCTGGGGAAAACTCTCCCCCGCGCGCACCAGCCTGACTACCCTGGTCGCATGGCCGATCTCCCGCGCAGCGAAGCACTCGCAAACTCGCTGCTGGTAACCCACGGACTGGCCGCACAGTGGAGGTTTGAGTGGGATCGAGCCACCACTCGGTTTGGACAATGTGACCACCGCACAATGCGCATTACGGTCTCCAAACACCTTGCTGCCACGGCCAGCGACCACGACTTTGAGCAAGTCGTGCTGCATGAAATTGCTCACGCTCTTGCTGGTTCGAAAGAGGGTCATGGCACCCGGTGGAAATCCCTCGCCCGAAACATTGGCTACACCGGCGGTCGCACGCACCACCAAGAGCCGGCAACAGACCGGGCAAAGTGGCGCGGTATTTGCCCCAACGGTCATGAAGTAATTCGGTTCCGGAAGCCCGGCAAGCCGACCTCGTGTTCACGGTGCAACCCCCGTTTTGACCGGCGCCACCTGATCGAATGGCACGTGAGAGATACCTACTCGACGACGACGTCTTTCCAGAAACAGACGTAGCCCGCAAAGTCGGTTCCAATTCTCTCCACGGCACCTGGCCGCAGATCGCGATAGGAAAAAGCGCGGTCCTGGTAGGGCTGGCCCTCCACGGTCACCGTGAAGTATGTGGCCTGGCCTTTCCACGGGCACAGATACTGCGTGGGGCTTTCCGCGAGGAACTCAAAGTTCACCGCGCTCTCGGGGAAGTACCAATTGCCTTCAATTTTGACGAGGTCGGACTCCGGCGCCTCGGCAATGACTGTTCCGTTCAGGTGTGCTTTCATACCGTCACTCTAAAACCGCAAGCTGAGCAGAGGCCTGTTAGGGCATGCTGGTGCTGATGAAGATTTCCCTGACGACCCAGCTCGACGCCTCGCTTGAAGAAGTGTGGGCGGCCCTCCACGACCCCGGTGTTTTTCAGTCGGTGTCGGCGCCTTTTCTGCGTTTTCGCGCCGAGGCACAAGACGGTTTTCCCGAACGCTGGGAAAGCGGCGAAACCTATGTCGTTCGCGCATCCGCGCTCGGACTTCTCCCCCTGGGCACCCAAGAAATCAACCCGGTGACTAGCAGTGCAGGAATGCGCCGCCAGTTCCGGGACAACGGTCGAGGGCTCACCGGTTCGCTTGCTGCCGTGTCGTCGTTTCAGCACACGATGACCCTGGAGCCAAGCGGTGTCGGACCAACCACGCTGCACGACACCCTGGAGTTCTCCGCTGGCGCCTTGACACCTCTGATGTGGTTGGGTTTCCGACTCTTCTGGTCGTGGCGCCACGCCGCCATGCGCTCGCTCGCGTCGCAGTGGCGCTCCGGGGAAGCAACCCGGTGGGATTCCCGCTATGAGGGCTCGGCGATGTGGAGTGGCAAACCTAACGCTGCGCTCGAGAAAGCGGTCGAAGGCCTTACCCCTTCCCACGTCCTCGAGGTGGGCGCCGGCGAAGGAGCCGACGCGCTGTGGCTAGCCGAGCGGGGCTGGAACGTCACGGCCACGGACCTTTCACTCGTGGCGCTCACCCGCGGTGAAGCGGAGCGCCAAAGCCGTGTGACACGGGACCACCACCCCCGCATGATCCGATGGGTCACGCTCGATGCCGTGCACGATTCCTTGCCCACACCGCCCGAAAAGTTTGACCTGGTGGTTAACTTTTTTGGACACGGACCCCGTGAGATGCGTCAAGGGTTATGGTCAGCGATGGCAGCGGTTGTGGCCCCGGGCGGACGTCTGGTGATTGTGGGACATAGTCCGAGCGACCTCGCCGCAGGAGTTCAAAGGCCCCCGGAGGACATGATGTTTGATGCCGAGGAGCTCACTGATTTTTTTGCGCCTCTGTCTCCATCACTGACCGTGGAGCAGTGGCAGCGCCAACAAAACGGTCCGGGGGATCAACCTGTCACGGTGGCCGATGTCGTGGCCATCGTTCAGTTTTAGGGAAGCACACCCATGCTGGCAAGCGCCGCTCTCACGAGTGAGCCCCGCCCGCCTTCCATCTCCGCCAAGACATCGGGTTGACTGGCTTCTTCTGTGCTCATCCACGTCATCTCGAGGGCATCCTGACGAGGTTCACAGGTCCCCGTCACGGGAATCACAAACACGAGGGATACTGCGTGCTGTCGAGGGTCCTGATACTTCGGGCCGGGGAAGGGAAAATATTCCGCCACGTGCGCCGGGGTGGGGGAGGCGGGCAGCTGGGGGAATGCCATCGGCCCTAAATCTTTTTCGATATGACGAAAGAGTGCGTCTCTCACGGTCTCGCCAAACATGACGCGACCGGAGACCAGAGCTCGGGTCATCGCCCCCTCGTTGGATGCCCGCAACAAAAGTCCCACCTCGGTCACTTCTCCCAAGCCATCAAGGCGCACGGGCAGCGCCTCCACATAGAGCAGGGGCATGCGAGCGCGGAACTCGGCGAGTTCCTCCTCCGAGAGCCAGCCGGGGTTGGGATCAGGGGTTCGCGTGGAAGACATACCTACAGTTTTACTCCGGTTTGTCCCGTGACAACAGCCCCCCGGCACTGCGGAGTGCCTCGGTGAGGGCAACAGGGTCGACATGCCACTGGCTATGGGCGTTTTCTTCAATCAGCACCACGGGGATTTTGTCCGAGTAGAGCTCCCGCCAGTCTGGACGATCATCCACTGACGCTTTCGTTACCGACACGTTGGCAAACTGGGCAACCACCTCGTCCACCAGCGGTTCCGCTTGCTCACAGAGGTGGCAATTCTCGCGGCCCAACAGTGTGAGGGTTACCGAGGGCATGCCCTCAGCCTATGCTGATAGCGCGATGTCTCCTCCCAGCCAGAAGTCCGCGAAGCCTGATTCGCCCACCCTGGTGTTTGTGGATGTCGACAACACCTTGGTGAAGGGCGCGACCATATTTATGTTCGCGATCGAGGCCTGGAAATCTGGGTACATCAAATGGCGTCACGTCATTCCTGCGCTGTTTCAGCAGCGGACTTTTATCCGCAAGGGAGAAAGCCCCAAACGGGTGACTTCCACTCGCGAGCGCGCCCAAACACTGGTAGCCGGACACTCGGTTGCCGACTTTGACCGCATCGCGGAGGTTGCCTGGCGGCGCTCTATCGCCCCCAAAGTTTTCCCTGATGTTTTGGAGGCTCTTCAGGAGCACCAAAAGCAGGGCCATGAAGTGTGGTTGCTCACCGCCAGCCCGCAGGGTCTCGCGTCCGTGATGGCTGATGACCTCCAGCTTTCCGGCGCGTTTGGCACACAGCTGATGGAGAGCGATGGGAAATTTACCGGGGAAATTAACGGGGATCTTCTGCACGGACCGCTGAAAGAGGAACGGGCGCAAGCATTCGCCGCCGAAGTGGGTGCTGACCTCAGCCAGTGCTACGCCTACTCGGATTCGGCGGCCGATATTCCCCTGTTGAGCTTGGTCGGTCACCCGGTGGCAGTGAACCCGGACGCGACACTGCTTGCTCACGCATCCCACGCAGGGTGGCCGGTTATGTGGCCCGAGGCCTCAGGACGATCGCAGTCGGGCAGAAACAAATAGGCAGAGAAAAGCGCTGGTCACGACGGGCGTGACCAGCGCGATTGCTCGACGAGCTACTTCTTGTTGCGACGCTGGTGGCGAGTCTTACGAAGCAACTTGCGGTGCTTCTTCTTCGCCATACGCTTGCGGCGCTTCTTGATAACAGAGCCCATTAAGTGTCCTTTTGAAACGGAAAGTGTGCTGTGCCCTTTCGGGCAACTTCCCTACTCTAGCGCAGAGCGCAACGCTCACTAGCTAGCGAGAAAACTGTCCCCTGCTGTGCTGCAGCCATTGTTGAAGGTCCCGAACCGTGCCACCGACCGCGCGGCCGGCGAACGTCAGGTCCCTAAACGGCTCGCTCGTAGTGCTGTCAGGGCGGTGCCCAAGCGTGTGCAACCACTGCTCCAGGGCAGCAAGCGCCGAGGGTTCAAAACGGTAGTAGCGATGCTGACCCTCTTCACGAACCCCCACAACGCCACCTTCGCGCAAAACTTTCAGGTGCTTAGAAACGGTGGGCTGGGTAATGCCCAACGCCTCCACCAGTTCACCGACACTCATCTCTCCGCCGGCTCCTGCGCTGTGGAGAAGTCGAACAATATCCCGCCGTGTGGGGTCCGCCACCACATCAAAAACATCAGCCATAATCCTCTAGCGTACTTCGGCTCGGGGAGGAGTACCATGGCTGGCGGTTGTCCCCACGACAGTCAGGAAGCGAGCGGGCGAACGTGTCCTCGTGGCTTGGCAACATCGCGCGTCGCGCAAAACGCGCTCGGTCAAAAAGACTGGCGTGGTCTCGCACTCGCTCCCAGACAACTCTCCCGCCGGGAATCCGGGGTCTTGGTGCCCGTCTACAGATGCTCTTGGGGGGCCAAGCAGCCACCACCACCGTGGTCGTCTTTATTTTTCTGGTGGGGGTCACCACGGGGCTGTTGATGATGCCGTTCGCTGCGGCCAGTGGCGAGGCGACACCACTCGCTGATGCCCTCTTCACCGCGACATCAGCGATCTGCGTGACCGGTCTCACCACACTCGACATGGCCACCCACTGGTCACCGGCGGGACACCTGATTGTGTTTGTTGCCCTCCAGGTCGGTGGAATCGGAGTGATGACCCTGGCGACGCTACTCGCGGTGATCGCCTCCAAGCGTCTGGGCCTTTCCGTGCGCAAAATGATGGCCGGGGACGTTGACCCCTCACGGCTTCACGAAAAGGAGGGGTCGGGAAACCACGGCATGCGCTTGGGCGATGTGAAGGGTTTACTGAAAACCGTCTTCATCAGTGTGATCTTGATCGAACTCGCCCTCGCGGCGATCATTATCCCTCGCCTGATTGTGTGGGGTTTGGACCCGGTGACAGCACTGTGGCAGGGCGGCTACCTGGCTGTTTCTGCCTTCACCAACACCGGTTTTGTCCCCCTGGTCGACGGCTTGGCGCCGTTTGTGGCAGACCCCATCATGGTCTTCACCATCGGTTTTGGCGTTTTCTTGGGCAGCATCGGATTCCCGGTGATTTATGCCATCGCTCGAGCGGTGCGCACCGCTCGCAGGCGCCGTCAACGTCGAACCTGGGATCACGCTCGCCTGGGCATGCACGCTCGCCTCACACTCTCCACCACCACGCTGCTGTTGGTCATTGGCGCCATCGCCATCGCTGCGCTGGAGTGGAGTAACGAAGACACCCTCGGCGACAAGAGCCCGGGCGTGAAGGGTATGACCGCTGTCTTCACCTCGATGATGGCGCGCTCCGGAGGTTTCTCCACCGTCGACACCGCGGAGTTCTCCGGAGCAACACTGTTGGTGCTGGACATGCTGATGTTTGTCGGTGGCGGATCAGCGTCAACCGCCGGCGGAATCAAAGTCACGACGCTGGCCATTTTGTTCCTGGCAGCGTTTGCCGAATCACGCGGCAATCAAGACATCGTTGTCTACGAGCGCCGGATTCCCTCCGACGTTGTCCGCCTGGCGGTGAGTGTTGTTCTGTGGGGGGCGAGCATTGTTGCCGTGTCCACCATCGCCCTCATGCGGGTCACGGACGGGCCGCTGGATCGGATTTTGTTTGACGTAATCTCCGCCTTTGCCACGTGTGGCCTCAGCGCTGGTTTCACCAGCGCTGAGCTACCCGACTCGGCGAAATATATTCTCTCGGCCACCATGCTGTTGGGCCGAGTTGGTACAGTGACGCTCGCGACCGCGTTGAGCGGAACCCACCGGCAGACCGTCTACCGCCGGGCAAAAGAAAGGCCAATCGTTGGTTGAGAAAATTCCCCATGATGCCCCCGTCCTCGTTATCGGGTTAGGGCGCTTTGGCGCGGCCACCGCTGGTGAGCTCGACAAACTCGGTCGCGATGTACTGGCCGTCGATGAGGATCCTGCCTTGGTGCAGAAGTGGTCGGATCGCGTTCGACACACCGCCGTCCTTGACGCGCGCAACATGAGCGCTTTGCAGCAGGTGGGTGCAGCGGACTTCCCCATCGCGGTTGTCGCCACCGGCTCCTCCATCGAAGCCAGTGTGCTGATCACCACCAACCTCGTTGATCTCAAGGTCCCCCAGATTTGGGCCAAGGCCATTAGCGAGTCGCACGGAAAAATTCTGACCAGGATTGGTGCCCACCGCGTCATTTACCCCGAGCGGGAAGCTGGCGAACGAGTAGCTCACCTGGTCTCGGGGCGGATGATTGACTTCATTCGCTTCGATGACAACTTTGCGTTGGTGAAGATGTA
>Ga0209654_1000333_pt1 | contig 48107 bp, 33 predicted proteins | sample SaaInl1SG_22_DNA_FD_184646 | JGI IMG/M metagenome (GOLD analysis project Ga0209654, IMG submission 184646) | Marine microbial communities from expanding oxygen minimum zones in the Saanich Inlet - ESP_161SG_22_DNA (SPAdes) (version 2) | ecosystem: Environmental > Aquatic > Marine > Intertidal... | reverse complement strand
AAAAAATCCCAGCACAGCCGGGATTTTTTTATTTGCATTAAGAAGAAGGCAACTAGTTGTTATTTTCTTCCTCTTTATTTTGTGTATCAAACATAACTGGTGTTGCGATAAAGACAGAAGAATAAGTTCCTACCAACACCCCTACAATCAAGGCAAACATAAAGCCTCTGATTGATTCTCCACCAAAGATAAAGATGGCCAATAACACCAATAAGGTGGTTAAAGAAGTATTCAATGTTCTACTTAGCGTAGAATTCAATGCTCCATTAACTTTATCGCTTAAGGTCCATTTTGGGTGATCGTTGGTGTATTCACGAATACGGTCAAACACTACAACCGTATCATTCAAGGAATATCCAATTACGGTCAAGATTGCCGCAATAAACGCTTGGTTGATTTCCATGTTAAAAGGCATAAAGCTATAGGTCAGTGAGAATATCCCTAATACGATCAAGACATCGTGGAATACAGCTGCAACAGCTCCCAAGGAGAATTGCCATTTGCGGAAACGCAATAAGATGTAAAGGAATACGACGATCAACGAACCAATAACCGCTAGGTACGAGTTCTTCTTGATATCATCGGCAATGGTTGGTCCTACTTTGATCGAAGACATGATCCCTACTGTTTTGTCTTCAGCTCCGTTGACAAAGGCATCGAAAGTGAGGCCTTCTGGCAAGAATGACTCAAGAGAAGCATATAGTTTAGTATAAATTTCTTGGTCAATTGACGACCCTTCTTCTTCAATTTTATACTTCGTGGTAATCTTCAATTGGTTGTCGTCGCCATAGGTTTTGGCTTCAGCACTACCAAATGTTTCGATAAGGCTTGCTTCCACCTCTGTTGGGTTCATTACTTGGTCAAAACGAACAGTGTAAGAACGCCCTCCAACAAAATCAACTCCTTGGTTCAAGCCATTAATGGACAAGGAAGCTAAACTCAATACAACCAAGACACCAGAAATGATGTAGGCAACTTTACGTTTTTGCAAAAAGCTAATCTTCATATTGGTAAACAATCCTTCGGTTGCAGCAGTCGAAAAGCTTACTTTCTTTCCTTTAATTAAACGTCCATCTACAAATAAACGAGTAATGAAAATTGCGGTAAACAATGATGTTCCAATACCGATTAACAAGGTTGTAGCAAATCCTTTAATTGGTCCCGTTCCAAAGATGAATAAAATCAAAGCGGTTAGCCCTGTTGTAATGTTTGCATCTAAGATAGAAGACAAGGCGTTATTGAATCCATCTGCGACAGCTTTTAGCGCTCCTTTACCTTTGCGCAATTCTTCACGAATTCGCTCAAAGATAAGTACGTTAGCATCGACTGAAATACCAATGGTTAAGACGATACCAGCAATTCCAGGAAGCGTTAACACCGCTCCTAGACCCGCTAGAATTCCAAAGATTAAAAGGATGTTCAAGGCCAAGGCGACATCAGCATAGATACCCGATGATCCGTAATAAAATATCATCCATAACAATACGATGATTAAGGCAATCCCAAATGAATAGATACCACTCTGAATGGCTTCTTTTCCAAGTGAAGGACCAACAATTTCAGATTGAATGATTTCTGCAGATGCAGGCAATTTACCCGCGCGTAAAACATTGGCCAAGTCAATTGCTTCGTTAAGGGTAAAAGTTCCTGTAATCTCAGAACGTCCTCCGGCAATAGCACCATTATTAACACCAGGCGCAGAATAAACAACATCGTCCAATACAATGGATATATTGCTTCCTTCTTTAAAGGCTTTCCCGGTCATGTTTTCCCATATACGGGCTCCTTTTGAATCCATTTGCATGGATACAGCTGGCTGACCCAATTGGCTGTAGGTTTGTACTGCATCAACAATTACTCCACCACTTAATGGAGGAACACCGTCGCGGTTCGATTTTATAAGGTATAGATCTACTAGATCTGCATTGGGGTTTGGTTTTCCCCAGGCAAAATCAACATAGCGTAAGTTTTGTGGAAGTAAACGACGAACTTCAGGAAGATCCAAGTAGCCTTTTACAACATCCATGTCCTTTTTAGAGAACTGTGCTAATACTGGCCCGCCTTGGTAACCATAGCCGCGAATTAAATCTAGGATAGGATTAGCTGCAGAAGGAGTGATTGAATCTTGAGCTTCAACATCTGCCAATAAATCATCAATGGCAGAGGCATTCGAATCTGTGGCAGTTTCTTTCGGTTTAGCCGCTTCGATTTCTTTTACCAACTCATTGGCTTGCGAAAGAAAGCTAAAAAACTGATCGTTTTTAAAGGTCTCCCAAAACTCTAACTGAGCTGTACTCTGCAAGAGATTCTTAACACGTTCGACATCTCTAGCGCCAGGAAGCTCAACAAGAATTCTTCCTGAAGTTCCCAAACGCTGAATATTGGGTTGTGTTACACCAAACTTATCGATACGCTTGCGCAGTACTTCAAAGGCAGAAATGATGGATTCATCAATTTTACGGCGAATGATTGGACGAACTTGTTCGTCATTCATTTCAAAATTAATTTGATCGCTTAATGTTCTATTGGCAAAAATATCTGGATCAGCAAGATTCGTTGTTCCTTTAATGTCTTCAAAGGCGGCAAAGAAAGATTCCACATAGGGATCATCCGTATTCTTTTGCAAGAGATCAGCTTCATCAAGTGCCTTGTTGAAGATTGGGTTTTTGGTGTTATCTGCCAATCCTTTGAGTATATCGCGAACAGAAATTTGAAGGATAACGTTTATCCCTCCTTTTAAATCCAATCCTTTGTTCAACTCTTTCCCTTTGGCATCGTTGTAGGAAGTAAATCCATACAGCGATTGAGAACCAATAGAATCTAGGTATTCCGCTTCTACATTTTCACGTAGTGCGATAAAATCTGGTTGGTCTTCAGCAATTGTAGCTTCTGCATATGATTTTGCTTTAGCTTCTTGGTTACTTGCTATAAAAGTGAAAGAAAGTTGGTAAATACTAACGATTCCAAAGAGGAAAGCGAATAGTTTTATGAGTCCATTATTTTGCATGCTAATAATTTTAAGCGTTTTAAAGGCTCGCAAATATAAAGTTTACCGCCGCATTTAGCAACTTTATACGCGATTTCAAATAAAAAAACCGCCAAATGGCGGTTCTTTTGAAAGGTTTAGTGTGAAATTGACCCTAGAGCGTCGTTCATTGTACGAACAGCTTGGGCGCTTTTGGCAAACTTTTCTTGTTCAGCAGCGTCCAATTGTACATCGACAATGGCTTCAACACCATTTTTACCTATGATACATGGAACACCAATACAAATATCGTCTTGTCCATATTCTCCTTCAAGAAACACAGAACACGGAATCATTCGTTTTTGGTCGTTAATGATGCTATCCACAAGGTAGGCAACAGAAGCTCCAGGAGCATACCATGCTGATGTTCCCAATAATTTGGTTAGCGTTGCTCCACCAACCATGGTTGCAGCAGCTACTTCTTCCATAGCCTCTGTCGTTAAGTGTTGACTAACCGGTGTTCCGTTGTAACTCGCTAGACGAGTTAATGGAATCATGGTTGTATCACCGTGACCACCAATAACCATTCCTTGGATATCATTGGCTGGTTTATCTAAGGCTTTAGATAAATAGGTTTTGAAACGTGAGCTATCTAGTGCGCCGCCCATTCCTATAATTCTGTTCTTGGGAAGACCCGTCGCTTTTAAGGCTAAATAGGTCATGGTATCCATTGGATTTGACACCACAACAATGATGGCTTCTGGTGAATGCGCTAAAATACTTTCGGCTACCGATTTAACAATTCCTGCATTAATACCAATTAGTTCTTCACGTGTCATGCCTGGTTTTCTTGGAATACCAGAGGTAATGACTACCACATCACTTTTAGCTGTGGCTGAATAATCATTGGTTACTCCCGTGATACGGGTATTGAATCCTAGAGTTGTTGCCGTTTGTGTTAAATCAAGTGCTTTTCCTTCGGCAAATCCTTCTTTGATGTCAAGCAAAACTACTTCACTTGCAATGCGTTTGATGGCAATATATTCTGCACATGAGGCTCCAACATTTCCAGCCCCTACTATGGTTACTTTCATTTTTATTCGTTTAATAATTAATTAGCGATGCAAAATTACGCATCAATATTTGCATAGACAGCATTGCGTTCAATAAAATCACGTCTAGGTGGCACCTCGTCTCCCATTAACATGGAAAAAATACGGTCGGCTTCGCTACCACTGTCGATGGCTACTTGACGCAGGGTTCTAAATTCAGGATTCATGGTTGTGTCCCACAATTGTCCTGCATTCATTTCTCCCAACCCTTTGTAGCGCTGAATACTTGCCCCTTGACCGTATTGTTGCATCAACAGATCGCGTTGATCATCGTTCCATGCATATTCTTTCTTGGCCCCTTTTTTCACCAAATAAAGTGGCGGAGTAGCGATGTAGACATAGCCCGATTCCACCAATTCGCGCATATAACGGAAAAAGAAAGTTAAAATAAGGGTAGAAATGTGACTACCATCAACATCGGCATCACACATGATGACTACTTTGTGGTATCGCAATTTTTCTAAGTTCAAGGCTTTACTATCTTCTTCTGTTCCAATGGTAACACCAAGTGCCGTATAAATATTTCTGATTTCTTCGTTTTCAAACACCTTGTGTTGCATGGCTTTTTCCACGTTGAGAATTTTTCCTCTCAGAGGTAAAATTGCTTGGAATTTTCGGTCACGTCCTTGTTTGGCCGTACCACCTGCCGAATCTCCCTCTACGAGAAATACTTCGCAACGAGCTGGATCTTGTTCAGAACAGTCAGAGAGCTTTCCGGGTAAACCACCTCCACTCATAACTGTTTTTCGCTGTACCATTTCACGTGCCTTTCGGGCAGCATGTCTGGCTTGTGCGGCAAGAATTACCTTTTGAACGATGGTTTTTGCATCATTCGGGTTTTCTTCCAAATAGTTCTCTAACATTTCAGAAACCGCTTGTGAGACTGCAGCAGTCACCTCTCTGTTCCCTAACTTAGTTTTTGTTTGTCCTTCAAATTGTGGTTCGGCTACTTTAACCGAAATAATGGCGGTCAGTCCTTCACGGAAGTCATCTCCACTAATTTCAAATTTCAATTTATCGAGCAAACCAGAACCGTCTGCATATTTCTTCAAGGTAGAGGTTAGTCCTCTTCTAAAACCAGAAAGGTGTGTTCCTCCTTCATGGGTATTAATATTGTTTACATACGAATGTAAATTTTCTGAAAAAGAAGTGTTGTACACCATGGCAACCTCAACAGGAATGCCATTCTTTTCTCCTTCGATGGAAATCACATCTTTGATGATTGACTCTCTGGTTTCGTCCAAGAAAGTGATAAATTCTTTCAATCCCTCTTCAGAATGAAAGGTTTCTCTTATGGTTTCGCCTTTTTCATCGGTACGACGACTGTCGATCATGTGAATGGTAATTCCCTTGTTCAGGTAAGACAATTCACGCATACGACTTGCTAGCGTGTCATAATTGTATTCTAATGTTTGTTGGAAAATCTGTGGATCCGGCTTAAAGGTAACTGTTGTTCCTTTTTGGTCGGTTGTTCCTGCCTCCCGTACTGCGTAGACTGGCTTCCCTCTTTCGTATTCTTGTTCCCATATTTTCCCGTCGAGATAAACAGTTGCTTTGAGCGATTCTGAAAGTGCATTTACACAAGAAACACCCACACCGTGCAATCCTCCAGAAACTTTGTAGGAATCTTTATCAAACTTCCCTCCTGCTCCAATCTTAGTCATAACAACTTCAAGGGCAGAAACACCTTCTTTTTTATGGATACCGACAGGAATTCCACGACCGTTATCTACGGTAGTAATGGAATTATCTTCATTAATGGTTACTGTTATAGCATCACAGTGACCTGCAAGGGCTTCATCGATGGAATTATCAACAACTTCGTAGACCAAATGGTGCAATCCTCTTGTGCCTACATCACCAATGTACATTGAAGGTCGCATGCGCACATGCTCCATTCCTTCAAGCGCCTGAATACTATCCGCAGAATACTGTGGATTTTGTGGTGTTTCACTCATAATATTTTTGGTTTTTTAAGGTCAAATTCTGACTTAACTCAAATATACTGAATTAAGTAGGTAAAAGCCTGTAATTACTCGCTTCAATCCACCTAAGTTATCAACATTTTCTGTGAATAAATGCACTAAAAAAAGGGGTAAATTGCCCCTTTTTTTAGTGTGTAAATAATTCTATTCACCATAGGCATCATCGTGTACTTTTGCTACTGCTCTTCCGCTAGGGTCGTTCATGTTTTTGAATGCCTCGTCCCACTCCAAAGCAACAGGAGTACTACAGGCAACAGAAGGCACCGAAGGCACACATAAGGCCGCGGTTTCACTAGGGAAATGCTCCTCAAAAATACTACGGTAATAAAATTCTTCTTTATTTTGGGGTGTTTGAGCTGGGAAACGGAAATGCGCATTAGCCATTTGTTCGTCGGTTACAGCATCATTCACCACTTCTTTGAGGGTATCTATCCAATCGTAGCCAACTCCATCAGAGAACTGCTCTTTTTGACGCCAAGCAACGCTTTCTGGAAGATAGTCTTCAAAGGCTTTTCGAATAACCCATTTCTCCATGCGCTCTTTGTTAATCATCTTGTCTTGCGGGTTGATTCGCATGGCAACATCCATAAACTCTTTGTCTAAGAAAGGAACACGTCCTTCAATTCCCCAAGCTGCCAACGATTTGTTTGCGCGCAAGCAATCGTATTGGTGTAATTTATCCAGCTTACGGACGGTTTCTTCGTGAAAATCTTTGGCTGTTGGTGCTTTATGGAAATACAAATAACCTCCAAACAATTCATCTGCACCTTCTCCAGACAAGACCATTTTTATTCCCAAGGCTTTGATTGCTCTTGCCATGAGGTACATGGGCGTAGATGCGCGAATGGTGGTTATGTCATAGGTTTCTAAATGATAGACAACATCGCGAATGGCATCTAAGCCTTCTTGGATGGTGAATTTTATTTCGTGATGCACTGTTCCAATATGATCTGCCACTTTTTGCGCGGCAGCCAAGTCTGGCGAACCCTCTAGGCCAACAGCAAAGGAATGCAGTTGTGGCCACCAAGCCGCCTGGTCATCGTCCGATTCGACACGTTTGGCTGCATATTGTTTTGCCAAAGCGGATGTAACGGAGGAATCCAATCCCCCAGAAAGTAAAACTCCATAAGGCACATCACTCATCAGTTGACGTTTTACAGCAGCCGATAAGGCATCATGTAATTCATCAATACTGGTCGTGTTGTCTTTGACCGCATCATACTCCATCCAATCGCGGGTATACCATTGAACGGGTGCCTCTTCTGAACTCAAATAATAATGTCCCGGAGGGAATAGTTCAATTTTCGTACATACGCCTTCAAGAGCCTTTAACTCTGAAGCAACATAAAATGTTCCGTCTGCATCCCATCCCATGTAGAGTGGAATGATTCCCATATGGTCTCTTGCAATAAAATAAGTGTCTTCTTGGGTATCGTAAATGGCGAAACCAAAAATACCGTTTAACTCATCCAAAAAGCTTGCTCCTTTTTCTTGGTAAAGCGCCAAGATAACCTCGCAGTCTGACTGGGTGGTGAAGTTGTATTTACCGTCTAATTGAGCGCGCAATTCTTTGTGATTGTATATTTCACCATTGGCCGCTAATACATAGCGTCCATCTTGACTAAACAAGGGTTGATTTCCAGAAGTTGGATCAACAATCGCTAAACGCTCATGGCTTAGGATTGCTTTATCATTGGAAAATATCCCGCTCCAATCTGGCCCACGGTGACGAATTTGTTTCGACATTTCCAATACTTGAGGACGTAAATCTTCTGCTGTTTGCTTTAGATCAAAGGCACATACAATACCACACATAATTTTAATTTTTAACAAATCTACGTGTAGTACAATTCTTTAAAGAGTCGAAAAACTTATCAATTGATTTTTTAAACCATAAAAAGCGAATATGCTTATAAATTTAAAGCATCACTAGTTAAAGTACATATAAAATAAATAAAATTAAGTTTATTGCTTTCGCTGATAAACCATTTCACCATTTAAAAATGTGGCTAAGACCTCTGTGGCCAATAACTCAGAATCATTCAGCACCATTATGTCGTTGGTAAGTAGCACAAAGTCGGCAACTTTCCCTACTTCAATACTCCCTTTCTCTTCTTCTTCAAAATTGGCGTAAGCTGCCCATTTAGTCATCCCCTTTAAGGCTTCTGATCGAGAGAGTGCATTGTCCATTTGATAACCTCCAGAGGGATTTCCATTCAGGTCTTTTCGTGCCACGGCCGAGTAGTAGGTGTGAATTGGGCTTACACGTTCAACAGGGAAGTCGGTTCCCAGTGCAATTTTACCAGACCAATCAAGAAGTTCTTTATACGAATAGGCATTTGCTATACGCTTCTCTCCTAGGCGTTCGTCTGCCCATTCCATATCACTAGTGGCATGGGTGGGTTGTACTGAGGGCAGTATTTTTGCTCCAAACTTTTCGAGATCTACCTTATCTACCACTTGGGCATGTTCAATTCTCCAACGTGGATCTGGATTTACACTGAGTGCTTTCTCATAGGCATTTAAAACAACCTCATTGGCTGCATCACCAATAGCGTGTGTATTCATCTGAAATCCTTTTTTCGCTAGAATATAGGCCAATTCCTCGATCTTCTCAGGCGAGGTAATAAACAAGCCCTTGTTCTTTTTCGCATCAGCATAGGGTCTTTTAAGTGCTGCACCTCTACTCCCTAAAGCTCCATCTGCGTAGACCTTTACAGATCGAATGGTGAGTCGGTCTGTTTGGGTAATTCCTTTTTCGAGATAGTGCGCTAAATTTTCTGGGGTGTTTGAGATCATTCCGTACACACGAATTTTCAAATCATTTGTGCGGTGCAAGCTATCAATCAATTCAAGTTGAGCTCTGTTAAGTCCTGCGTCGTCAACAGTAGTCAAACCATTGGCCAAGGCAATTTTTTCAGCTTTTTGAAGGGCAACAATCTGCTCTGCGCGTGTTGGCTCAGGTAAAATTGCATAAGCCAAATCTGAAGCCTTGTCGATCAATATTCCTGTTGGTTCATTGTCCGCTAAGATTACTTCTCCACCCGCTACTTTGGTGTCTTTGGTTATCTTTGCTGCCGACAAAACATTGCTATTCACATAGGCCGCATGACCATCTACACGCTCTAAAACAACTAATTTATTTGGAAAAGCCTTATCCAACATTTCTTTGGTTGGAAATTCTTTTTCCTCCCAAAGGTTTTGATCCCAACCACGTCCCATCAAAACATTTGTGCTTGATGTTTGTTCAAATGCCTTTAGGCGGGAAATTACTTCCTCCACACTTTTTGACCCTCTAAGATCAACATGCTCTTGAGCTAATCCCAATTGATAAAAATGACAATGTGCGTCAATCAATCCAGGATAAACAGGTATTCCTTTAAGATCTAGTGTAGCCGCAGCACTGTATCTATTCCGTAAATCATCTTCTCCAACGGCAATGAATTTTCCGTCTTTCACCACTAAAGTGGAGGCGAGCTCAAAAGAATCGTTAACGGTATATATTCTCGCATTGTGAATGATGAGATCAGCATTATAATTGGAACAAGAGGTCGCACCTATTAGTAGGAGCGCCATGGCTTTAACTATACTTTTCATTTTACGGGTTTTGAATTACAAAAATAACATAAACCTTATCAATTCAATCAAAAAGAGAGATCAAAATTATACCGCAGACCCAGTAGGACTTGTGTTCCATAGACAGGATAATTACTCCATTGCAAGGTCGTTTGATTGGTTAGGTTTTTTCCTTTTAAGAATAGTCCCCAACGTTCATTAAAGGCATAGTTAGCACTGAGGTCTATTTGAGTGAAAGCACTAAGCTCTTCTATGAGCACGGGTGCATCCTGAATGTCTTGTCCAATAAACGAACTATTTCTATAGGCATTTTGTCGATCTCCAACATGCTTTAACAGCCATTGCACATTGATTCTCTGTCCTACTTTTAGGGTACCATTGAACGAGAGCGCAAGCTGCGGCAAGTTAAACGCAGTTGCTTGCACTAGATTGGTTTCATCTGTTTGCTCATCGAAAGAATAATCGGCATAACTCGCCTTTAGTTGCATTCTTCCTCCATTCTTAAAAGCAGCAGAAAGTTGAGCCGTGACACCAACTGTGGTCATTGAAGCATATTCTACTTCAAAGCTATTGCCAAGGCGGTAGGCAATGATGTTTTGACGGTCGATATCTCGACCAAAGTTTCTAAACAACGGTCTTTGTTTGTTTTGCTGATAATCTAAATTCCACTGAAATTCCCAGCCCGCAGAGAATTTTGAACGAGTCCCCAATTGAACTTTGAGTGGAATGAAAGAGCTCTGCAAATCAATTGCGGGAGCGACATAAGGGTTTTCGTGTGAAAAAGAGCGGAAACTATTTAAGGTTAAATCGCCATCCACTTTCAAGAAGGGTGCAAAATTCCCCTTCTCTGGCAAATATGACAGTGCCAATTGAGGATAAACAAAGAGGTTGTTTTCAGTGAATTCGTCTCCAATTCCGATAACAGCCGTGGCACCCGCTTTGAACTTAAACTTCCCGCGAATTTTACTCGCAAAGAGGGAAAGGCTTCCTTTTCCTGCTGTGTAGTTAATAGGCAGACGACTGTAGTAATCTTCTTCGAACTTGGTGTTTAAGTAAGTGAATTCAGGGAGTAAAGTCACTGCTACTCCCCCAATAAGCGTTTGAATTTTAGCAGAAAAATCAAGCTCGGCTTCTGTGGTAGCAAAAGCGTCTGAGGTCAAATAAGTATTTAATTTCAGCGCTTTGACCCATGGTTCATACCATTGCCAGTTGGAAGTCAATGAAAAGTAATTCAGGTTTTGTTTTGGATCCAAGTTGTCCAAAATAAATTGATCTTCTATGGGAGCACGTAAGCCATAAAAAGATTGTTGGTGCTGCCTGAAATTGAGTTGAGAAAAGTTGTTCCGTTTTGTAGTCGCGTATTGATGCGAGACATTGAGCATAAGATTTGATTGCTTGGAATCCAACGGAACGTCTTCAATATTTCTTAAAAACCCACTGTAATTGACCAGCCAGTCGATTTTTTGACGTCGATCAATGGAATAGTTACTACTGTAATCGAACAACAGCTGGTTTAAGTTTCCAAAACCTAGCGCTGCTTGGGAATTGAACTGAGGTTTCTTTTTCTTGGGCTGCAGTTGTCGGGCACTTCCTTTTGAAGGGATGAATGTAGAAGCAACCGGGACGGAAAATATGCTGTAGGTAACGTCTTTTTTTGGTGCAATGATGGAATCAATTACCTGCGGACTTTGCCGAAGCTTGAATACATCTTGTAAACTTGGGGTGTAGGATTTAATAACGGTAACTTCTTGCACACCGATATTTTCACTTTCTTGGCCAAAAACATGACCAAGAAAACAGAGCAAGAAAACGAAAAGCAACTGTTTATTCATTGGAGGTGTTTTCTAGGTTAATCGAGCCGTTGTTCTTTGCTTCCACCATTTTAATGTTATCGAGATCAGCTTTGGCTTCTTTGATAACATCGGGAAACTGGGTGAAGTTTTCTAAAATGGATTCCAGAATATAGGTGGCTTGGAAGGCATCGTCTAACTGATAAAAATTCTTAGACATGAGCAATAAACTTCGCGCGCCCCACTCGGGATATCCACCATAGTTTTGTGCAATATTTTCGATGACAGTGTTTGAAGCAGCAAAGTCCAATTGCTTGTGTTTTGTGGCTGCATCATAGTAGAGTGCTTCAACCGCCCACTCGCCTTTGGGCGCCTTTTCTAATGCTTTGAAAGCCGAGGACATCTTTGCAATGTCTGCACTTGCTTCGGCTGCTTTAGCCAAAACGTAGTAGGCATCCCACTTGATTTGCTCTTCTATATTGTTCAGGGCTAAAATACTTTCTGCATAGGCAATTGCTTCAGGGTATTTTTGGGTTTGGAAATAATACTGCATCAAATTAAACTGTGCATAGCGCTTGTTCTCCTCAAACTGGGCGAGTTCCTCTAATTTCTGCCAAAACAAAAAAGCCTTGTCTCTTTCTTCCATTTGAAGCAAGGCTTGTGTAATACGCACAAGAGACTGTTCCGTGTAGGTGTTGAAGGGTTGATCAATTACTGCTGCATATTGCGCAGTTGCTTCTACCCACTCTTCTTCTTCAAAAGCCAATTCTGCCAATAAAAAGGCTGCACGGATTGAATTTCCGCCTTCGACATAGGTAGCTAGGTAGGATTGCAAGGCGCGCTTCAAGGGTTTCTTCTTTCCGTCATTTAGGAGGCGTTCAATCGCATCGAAAGAAGCTTTTTCAATTTCTAGATCAGGAATGGTAGCAACATCGATTCCTTTTAGCCAAGCAGAAAAAGCATCGACTGTGTTTTGTTCTATGGCAATTTCTTTAACTGTTTGGAGTGCTTGTTGAGCGAGCGCTTCATTGGGATAAGTTTCGACCAATTGTTTTAGCACAGTGTTGGCTTCTAGTGGGGCTTCATTATTAAATAAAATCAAGCCTTTATTTAATAAAGATTTGGAACGATAAGGGCTATCTGCAAATTGACCAATCAGCGTATCATAGGTCGCAATAGCATTAGTAGTATCGTCTAGTTTGGTATAGGCCAAGGCCAATTCAAACTGGCAATCGTCTACCAGGTTTGAGTTCGGAAATTGACGAATAATGTCTTGCAACAAGGCTATTTTCTGCTGTGTTCGATTTACAAAACCGTAGCTGATGGCCTGTTGAAACATGGCATAGGTTCCTTTTTGAGGCTGAAGGACTGTGGCTTTTTCATACTGATCCATGGCAGGCCAATAGGCCTTTAATACAAAATGACTGTCTCCTATGCGCAGGCGTGTATCGCGTTCGTAGTTTACGCTTTGGGCCGTCGATAAAAAACGTTCAAAGGAAGTGAGGGCTTGGGGATAATTTTTTAGATTGAAATAGGCATAGCCCACATGATAGTCGAATAATTCTGCGCCGTCAAGGGACGCAAATTTTGGTTGGGCTTTTGCTTCAAGAAAGGTTTCTAACGCCAGCGCATATTCTTTTAGCTCAAAATAAGCTTGGGCTTGCCAGTACAAAGAAGTGGCAATGATATAGGCATTTGAATGAGCCTTGATTGCTGATGCATAAAATTCAATGGCTTCTTTGAATTGCCCTGTTTTGTATAGTGAGGTTGCTTTTAGGTAGAATACCTTTTGGCGGGCCTCATTAAATTGACTGGCGCTTAATTTCTCTAATAAATCGAGGGCAGCATCGAAGTTCTGGGAATTAACATAAGAGTCCAGCAGTAATTCTTCGATTGCAGTAACGGCTTCATTTTTTGGATAGGTTTTGATAAAACGCTGTAAAACAGCCGATGGACTTTCGTAGGAATTACCGAGCGTATAGCTCAAGCGAGCGTAATTCAGCAAAGCATCTTCAGCAATCACTGCATCAAACTTCATTTCTGAAGCCCGTTTAAAGGCATTTAGAGCGGCGGTTTGCTGTTGGGTTTGTAGGTAGCTATCAGCCAGGTGATAATAAGCGTTTTGCGCAACAGCATTTTTACCACTGATGATTTTATTGAATTGTTCTATGGCCTTTTGGTAGTCGTTGATCCTGTAAAAAGCATACCCCAACTGGTAATTGTCGGTATTGTTCCACTTGCCCCTCTTCCCTTTGTACTCCATTAAGTAAGGAAGAGCCGAGCGGTAATCTTTTAGGTTGAAATAGCTTTCTCCAATAATTTTTGAGAGTTCAGAGGTTTCCTTCTCATCTGCTCCTTTAAGGCTTTTTCGCGCTAAGGCAATGGCCTTTTCAAAACGACCCAACTTAAAATTCATGTCGGCTTGAAAATAGCCAACGGTGTTGTCGTCTTGTTTCCTGTTGAGTTTTTCAAAATTCCGGTTGGCCTCTTCAAAATCTTCTAATTGGTAGGCAATATAGCCTAGGTAGTAATTTGCATCGTTTTGGTGATCGGGTAATTCCTTGATTTTCTCAAACAGTGGCTTGGCATTCTTGTACCGTTTGGAAGCAAAAAAAGTATAGGCTTTGTTGAAATTATAGCTGGGACGTTGCACTTTAGCGATTTCCTTTTCGCTGATTTTACTGTACCATTTCAAGGCATAAGAATATTTTCCCTGATCGAAATAGAAATTTGCTACATCAAAAAAAGCAGTTTCAGTCAAATAGTTGGTGGGATGATCGATCATAAAAGCGGTGAGCATCTTTTCTGCTCCAGCCGTGTTGCGTCGTAAAGCCGAAGCAATGGAGTAAAATTCGGCAGCATTTTGCTCGTTTTGCAAATTGGGATAGTAGCCTTGCACTTGATAGTATTGGGCGGCAGGACCAAAGGCATTGGCGGCAAAGAAATATTCGGCAGAAGAAAGTGCATTGGACTCCCACCCTTGCTGAGCACTAAGGGAATGAATTCCAGTATACTGCACAACAAAAATGAATAGAAAAAAATACTTGTTTTTGATCTTTAGCATTGCTTAAAATTAGGGCTTCTGTCTTTAGTAAGAACGGCTATTTTTTCATTTCCGTATAAAAATTATTAACAAAATCTGGAATTCCTTTTTCAGTAGTCGTTCAAGAAATAGTACCTTTAGCTTTGTAACAAATAATTCTTATTCCAAATGGGTCAATCCATTGTTCAATTACAAAACGCTTTCATCTTTCAAAACAAAGAATGCATCTTGAAAGAGGTGAATATTGATGTCCTTCCGGGGGATTTTGTCTTCTTGATTGGAAAAACAGGAACGGGAAAAAGCAGTCTAATCAAGACCCTCTATGCCGATTTGCCCTTGCAACAGGGAGAAGGAAGCATTGCTTCTTTTGACTTAGCAAAAATGCGCCAAAAAGACATTCCATATTTACGCAGAAAGTTAGGTGTGGTGTTTCAGGATTTTAAACTCCTACCCGACCGCAGTGTTTTTGCAAACCTACATTTTGTGCTAAAAGCGACCGGATGGAAAGACAAGGATAAAATCAAAACCCGAATTGAAGAAGTGCTTACTGAGGTGGGCATGACAGATATTGAACACAAATACCCCTTTGAATTGTCTGGCGGAGAACAACAACGCGTGGCCATTGCCCGGGCTTTACTCAATACCCCCGAGATCATTATTGCCGACGAGCCTACCGGGAATCTTGACCCACAAACCAGTTTAGAGATCATGGGTGTTTTTCAAAAACTCCACCAGCAGGGAATGACCGTTCTTATGGCCACCCATGACTACAATATGATTGTAAAATTCCCCGGAAAGATTCTCCGTTGCGATGAAGGAACAGTCTATGAGGTGGTGCAGCAAAAACAAGCCTAACATTTCTACAATTGATCTAAAGGATTGGCTAAACGCCCTTTAGCAATCTTACTTATATGGGTATAAACCTCTGTTGTTTTAATGGAATTATGCCCCATCAATTCCTGTAAATAACGAATGTTTATGCCGTTTTCTAGCTGATGCGTAGCAAAGGAATGACGCAATTTGTGTGGGGTAACCTCTTTGATGATTTGCGCTTCTCGTGCATATTTTTTTGTCAACTGCTGTATGCTTTTAATGGAATATTGCCCTCCATTTTGTCCTCCAAAAAGATGGTCTTTGGGCCTAAAGGCCCTGTAATAGCTGCGCAGGTCGCCCAAAAGTGATTTAGGTAAAGGAACCACCCTATCTTTATTCCCTTTTGCATTGCGTACCAAAAGACGCATCGCACTGGAATCAATATCTTCAATTTTTAATGCCACCACTTCAGAAACACGAAGTCCGCAGCCATAGAGAATTTTTAGTATGCACAAATGTTTTAAATTATTGCATTTCTCTAAAAGTCGCTTTACTTCGTCGGTGGTCAAATATTTAGGTAAGGGCTTCGCTTTTCGCTTAGGATACAAGGCCGATAAATCCAATGGCCTGTTGTAATGCAGTTTATAAAATTTGGTGATGGCGGCTAAAATTTGTCGTTGATAGGACGGACTGATGTTTTCTTTTTGCTGGAGGGAAGAAAGGTAGTCGGTGATTTTCGGAATACTTAGCAGCGCTAAATCCTGATGAATAAAATGCGACAAGAACTTCGCTAGAGCATTTTTATAGGTTTTTCTACTAGCCGGAGCATAGCGCTGTAAACGCAATTTAACATCGAATTCAGCCAGAATGTTTTTGCTATTGGGGCACATCACATTCGCTTTTTAGAAATTGATATCTCCTCTAAATATACACTATTTTATTGATTTGCATAGTTTTACCCAATCTCACAAAAAAACAATACACGCTATAGATAAAGGGTGAATAAACGCAATGCGTATATTCAGACGTTATGCCACATTTAAAATAACGGAGATATGAAAAAAATACAAAAAATCACAATTTTAATACTTTTAGTTTTAGTCAATTCTTGTAGTCAAGATGAACCAACAAACCCGACTGACACAAAATCTAATGAAACAAACTTGCTGAAATTAGAATTAGAACATGAGGGAACAACTTACACAACTTCCATAAGTGGAACAAGTGTAACACTTTCAAATATATTGCCTTATGGAACGGAAGAAGTAAGTATCAAAACTATTGAAATATCTGATAAAGCGACAACGAATAAAAAAGCAGGTGATAAATTACAAGTAAGCGATAGCCCGATTTCAATAGAAGTAACCGCAGAAAATGGAGCGACTAAAAAGACTTATTCGGTTAATTTAGAAGTTGAGGGCGTACCCAAAGCAGAAATTTTGAAATTGACTTTAAAAGGAGATAAAACTTTTGCAACAAGCATAGACAACCTCAATATTTCTATGAATGAGGAAATGCACTATCTGAACAACTTTGTAACTATTGAAGAATTGCAACTCTCAAATGGAGCAACGGCAAATAAAAAGGTAGGCGATACGCTTCACTTACCAAATAAAACTTTTGAAATCAAAGTAACGGCGAGTGAACCGAGTATATCAAACACTTACGCTCTTACTCTTAGAAGAGATGAGGGCTTACAGATAACCCCAAATATGAACTTAGAAGCAACTAGTTCTTACAAATTGCAAATTTCAGATGTGTATATAAATGGTGTTCAATTGGTAAAAGACTTTCAAAAATTTTATAATCAAGGATATGGCGATTTTAATAACGACGGACATACGGACGTATTACTTGCAGGAGGAGTGTGGAAGAGTTATGAATACACTCCCTTTAAACTATTCTATGGTGATGGAACAGCTGTAAACTCATTCTCTTGTGAATGTGCAGGATTATGTGCTTCTTATCAATGTTCAGGTTTTAATGAAGTAACAAACTTTTTGCCCTCAAACGCTGAGGGAATGCAAAACCCCAGAAAAATATTAACGGGAGATTATAACAATGACGGAAAATTAGATGCTTATATATTAGGTCACGGGTATGATGCCGAACCTTTTCCGGGAGAGTCACCTGTTTTACTCATCAATAACGGCAACGGCTTTGATTACAAAAAGTTTACAGAGCATGTTGGATTTGACCATGGAGGAGCATCAGCAGATATTGATAATGACGGAGATGTGGATATTTTTACAGTAGCTTCTGATTTAAAATCATTTTTCCTAATAAATAATGGGAATGGTAATTTTGAAATAAATACCAACAGACTTGACGAATTCTTTTTTACTCAATCATACTACTACACAGTAGAGCTTATAGATATTGACAATGACGGCTATCTAGACTTGATTATAGCAGGTCACGAATATGAGAATGGAACGGACACTTATATTTTATGGGGTAATAGTTATGGAAAGTATTTTAAAGCCTTAAGTACAATACTACCGCCTGTTGAGAATTACAAAATTGTAGTTGATATTGACGCTGAAGACATTGATAACGATGGAGATAAAGATATAATCCTTAACCGTGTTTCTGATGAAACAGGCACATATGGATTTTATGACCGCTATTACATACAAATTTTAGAAAATCAGGGAAACAAAACTTTTATAGATAAAAGTACTGAAAGGATTTCCAACAATAGCGGGACTGGCTGGCGTGAGTGGATACATTTACAAGACTTAGACAACGATAGTGATATTGACATTTACTATGAGGGCAATGATGGACCACATTTAAAATGGCTCAATAATGGTCAAGGCGTATTTACCAAAGTGAATTAAAAAGTAACATTTAACATTTTAAAAATTAAAATATTATGGCAGAGTTTTCAATCAAAGTAAATCAATCTTTAGTAACAAAAACACTTAATCAAATAAAACCATACCCCTACTCGGTATTTAAATATCCAACGCCAAAAATTTCTGAGGAAAGACTTAAAAAAGATTCTGAAAACAGTATTTCTATTTCCCACAAAGAAATGGAGGAATATACTTCAGAAGCATTTAAACTTCTTCAAAATCAAGGGGATACATTTTTTTCAAAAGATGATATTAACGAAAAATACGAGGATAACGATGAAATACAAGACATTATCTCTTTGATTAGATACAAAAAAGATAAAAAAAGGAATCCTGAATTAGAGAAAAAAAACATCGATTATATTAATGAAAAGAAAGAAGCGGTTGTTTATGCAACATTGTTAAGCGCGAACTATATTATTCAAAACGGTAGACTTTTTACATCGGAGGAAGATGCCGAGTTATTAGCACAAGCCCAGCTTATATCTGAAACAACGGATATTGATAATTTTTTGTTTTTAGACACTTTTGATAAAGGCTTAGGGGGCTTTCTCAAGAAAATATGGAGAAAGGGTAAGAGTTTTTTTGGCAGGCTAGTTAAGTGGACAAAAAGGCAACTGGGAAAGATTATTAAGGTAAAACCCGAACTTAAAGCCCTTGAAATAGAAATGATGGAGAGACCAGATTTTCTTCTTGGTAATCCATTAAAAATACGAAACTTAAAACTGAATGTAAGAAAAATTAGTGTTAATATCAGATACAGGCTATTTGGGAAATGGGGTAGAATAACATTTACAGCTAGTGATTTAGTGGAATTACATACATCCGCTAAATTTGGATTAATTACAGATGATAGTGAGGTTTATATTCTTCCAAAGTTTGATAAAATTAGGCTTAAAATTAATTTATTGGGCGTTTCTATTACTATAGGCTTGACAAAAATTGTGAACTTGATATTGAGTATACATGGCAAGTTGCCAGTTTATGATTTAAAGAATTTAATAACCCCAATGCAAGTAAAGGGATTAGAGTATTCAGTAAAAGAGGACGGAATTGATATACCGCAATCCAATCGATCAATTACTATGAATGTTGATATTGATGTAAAGAGAAAGGAATAATAAAAACGTGGCATAACAATGTGCAAAACAGCATTAAAACGCTGTTTGCACTAACCGTTAGGCATCTTATAACTTCTATTTTAGACCCAAGATTTGCCAATTAATCATATTTAATAACGTTTATACATTTTTCAGCACTTAATAGAGGTGGGTTAATTGGATTAGTTGGAATAAAAGTAGATAAATTATTCTCAATTTATTTTAAGTTGGTGTTTAAAAAAGAATCAATGTAGTTTACCGTTGGCTCAAACCAAGGATGGTACAATACAAATGAGTGTGGGGCAGCATCAAATTTACGTACTGCTGAAGATATTTTGTTTTCTTTTAGGATTGTCAAATAATTATTCTGACCAGCATGCATCCTATCCACTGAGCTATTGATAAACAAGGTAGGTGGAGTATTCTTATTAACATGACTTAAAGGTGAGGCCAGCGACCATAAGACTGGATTTTCGTTTTTTGAATACCCAAACCAATAGGTTGCGGCAGAAGTACCTTTACTATCATCGCCCTCTCCACTATCTGGATGTACAAAAGAGAGCGTTCCATCAATATCGATAATAGCATTAACATGCGAAGAAACTTCTTTTTCACAACAATTACCTTCAAACAAAAGCAAATTGGAGGTAGTACCAATAAAGGCAGCCAATTCACCACCAGCCGAAAATCCAGCTATCACGATTTTTTTCGAATCCACCCCGTATTTGTGTGCATTGGCCCTAACCCATCGTATAGATGACTTCAAATCATAAACAGCAGCTGGAAAAAGAGCTTCTGTGGATAATCTATATTCGGGAGTAAAGCAAACATATCCCAAACTGGCCAATTTTTGAGCCAAAGGGTAATGCTGACTTCTATCACCACTCCGCCACCCTCCCCCGTGAACAATTATGATTGCAGTGCTTAAACCATTGCTTTGGGAAATATTTTTAAAAATATCTAGCTTTAATTCCCTCTTGCCGATCGAACAATAGGTTATATCCCGTTCTTCATAAACCGTATTAAATGTGAACTCAGGCACTAATTTAATGTAAGGATGCTTCTTCACATCCTTTGAGAAAGCCGCAAAACTATTATAAGAGGTGTCACGAACCCCCGTAATTCCTTGCAAATTTTGAGAAACTGCGTTTGATACAGTCATCAAAATTACAGAAAAACTTAAGACTGTAACTAATTTGTAAGTCATCGTTTTATTTTACTGAACTGGGCGTTCCTGCTTCATCCCCTATAATCACATCTTCCAAAACTACATTTTTTGTGTTTTTAAAAGTTAGTCCATTTTTTGAATATTTAATACGAATATTTTTCAAAAAAATATTATCTATTTTTTTAGACGGATATCCTTCAATAACAATTCCATTATCACTTGCAGTATTACATAATAAATTAGAAATAGTTACATTTGATATTTTGGAGGGATACTCTCCAGTTCCTTCACCATGGTAATTTGCCGTCATAAAAATACAATCCTTCACATCCAATAAAAGTAAGTTATTTATGTATATATTTTTAATATAGCCACCTCTGTCAGAATTTGTTTTAAAGTAAATCCCTCTCGTTAGATATCCTATAGCAACATTATCTTCTATAAATACATTACTGACACCGCCACTCATTTCACTTCCTATAACCAAGGCATGCAATCCCTTAAATTTATTATTGCGTATGATTATATTTTCTGTCGGTGTATTAGTCGACCTTCCATCATCATCGCGACCTGCCTTAATGGCTATATTATCATCGGCATTATTGAAATAAACATTTTGAATTAATACATCCCTTGCATATTCTAGGTCAATACCATCATTATTCTTGTTATGAGCATTATAGGAAATACCGTCAATAGTTATATTTTTTGATTTCAATAAATGAACACACCAGAATGGAGAATCTTGAAACTGCACTCCAGCAATTAATATATTTGAACTTTCTAAAAATTGTAGTAATTGAGGTCTTAAATAATGACCATTCCCAAACCTCCTCTTTTTAATGGGTAAACTTGAATGGTTCATTTCCCTGCTTAGTAACTTGTCCTGTTTTTCTTTCGATTTCCAAGTTGCCCAAATAGTGTGACCCTCACCATCTATGATGCCATCTCCAGTAATCGCTATATTTTCTTTTTGATAAGCATATATAAACGGACTGTAATTATAGAGCATAGTCCCTTCCCAACTCGTAAGTACCATTGGCAAATAATCTTGAGGATCATTACCGAATTTAATTCTGGCGCCTTTTTCTAAACGAAGGTTCACATTACTTTCAAAATGAATAGAACCATTGACCAAATATATTCCAGGAGGGACATTTAATGTACCGCCTTTTTTAATGCTTAGGTGTTTCATGGCCTTATCAAAGGCGAATTTGCAATCAGTTAAGGAATCTCCCTTTGCTCCAAATGAAATAATATCTATACTATAATCAGGAAAAACTGGCTTGTTAATTTTTTTTTCGATAGCGGAAATAGCAGAATCCTTATCTATACTAATTTGTGCATTGATCCATTGGAATGTTAGCAGGAGAAGGAATAGGCTCTTTTTCATTTTTAAAGTTTTATATATTCTGCAAGTGATAATCCCATAGTTTGTATCTCTTTAATTACCATTTCAGCAATTAATAGCGCTCCCTTTCTTGACAAATGTGTATCATCTTCTTTTCCATCCGGATAATAGGGATTTTCACCCGGACTAAAATGTAAATGTAAGTCTCTAGAACCCTCAACTCCATGGGCTATTTCCAACTTTTCGGTTAGGTATTGAAGGTCAATAAAAAGAACTTTCATTTCATGAGCAACTAATCTGGTTTCTAAAGTATATTGACCGTGTGTGTCTATTAAGTTACCAAATTCATTGAAATTGCGTCGAACTATAGATGAAAACAACAAAGGTGTTGCACCCTTTTCTCTTGTTTGTTTAATAAAATAAATTAAATTATGTCGGTAGGAAATATGTGGATTTGTATATCTTGTTGAATCCTTAAATTTTTGATCATTATGTCCAAACTGTATGAACACGAAATCTCCAGGAGCTAATGTCTTTACAACGGAGTCCCACCTACCTTCACTTATAAAACTTTTAGAACTGCGGCCATTTAAAGCCCTATTATCAATTGTTACTCGCTCATCAAAAAACTCTCCAAGTACTTGTGCCCAACCGTGCTCAGGATTTTCCTTTGGATTTGCTTTATTGGCCATTGTAGAATCACCAATACAATAAACCGTGGTTTTTTGGGAAAATCCAACTATTGTATTGAATAGAAAGTAAGTAACAACGAATATTCTTTTCATAATTAATCGCTTTTCAAGTACCATTTTTTTTTGCCAATTGTAGCGTCAAAAAGTACACTTCCCTTCAGGTAATTTTTAGCTTCCTGTTCATTCAATTGATGTGACCAAGAGACTCTTTTATCAGGTTGGGCCCCAGGTCCTGAACTATTATATTCAGCATAAAATGACTTTGTTTCTGCCTTTTTATTAGACCAATTATCCCAACCTACGGAAATAATATGACTTCCCATATTACAATCTATAAATACTGTTTTAGCAAAGGAACGCCATGGTCTACCTAAATACACGGAGTCCAACCCCGATTTCGACGTTAGCCAACAATTCTTAAAAACAAATCCGAAATTAACACCCTCTGGGGTAGAGGCGGCAGTGATAAAAGAATTTGATTTACTATAGATTTCGCAATTTTCAAAAAAGACTGTTGCTTGTCCAAAAATAAAATCCGTCGTGCCTGATATAAAACAGTTCTTAAAGTACTGCTTAAATCCCTCACCTGTTACATACAAAGTGTCCTGATTTCCGTTAATGGTGCAATTTTCAACTTTAACACGATTGGCATTAATTGAAACGGCTATGGCTTGGCCTTTATCACCCGCAGTGTTTTCAATGGTAAGATTAGCCATGTAAAAATCACTGCCCTGAACCAAAAAAGTAGGAGTATGAAAAGTACTGTTTCTTCCTTTATTCATTTTATCAAAATAATCATCAAAATTTATGATCGTCTTTTTACGATTTTCACCGATAATACTCATGTTATTGTTCCATTCATAGATCTTCACCTTTTCAATATAAATACCGTTTTTAACACGAATGGTTACGCGTTTATCTGGAAATCCTTTTGCTGCATTAATGGCCTCTTGTATGGTAGTAAAATCTCCGGAACCATCTTTGGCTACTATAATGTTATAAATGTCAACCTTTTTAGATTGTTTTTCTTGGGCTTTGATGCGTTCTTGCCATATTTGATAATAGGCTAAAGCATCTTTAGGCTCATCGGTATACCATTTATAACCGTTTCTTCTCTCTTCCCCAATTTCGGATAAACTAAATTTTTTAATTCCGTCACGGTCACAAAAAAAAGGAGTATTATCATTTAGCTCCATAAAACGGGCCCAAAGTGGGCCAGAATTAGAATCCTGAACAATTTTTTTATCTACAACCTTACCATTGACGTTGTAGGTTCTTATTTCACGTATTCCATCAATCTTTGTTTTTTTAAACCAAGCTGCAGCTGCATTAATTGATGCTTTCACCTGTAGCTTTGGGTACTCAATTTCCATTAATAATTTTAAAATTTCAGCAGATTCACTTCCACTTAAAGAAGGTAACTCATAGGCTCGTGCCTTAGCTGGTTGCAGAGTATTTTCATCATATTGTGCACACCATGCTGTTAGATTTCCATTTTGCAAATATTGAGTCCTAATAATACACTCAATACCTTTTTCAAACGCAAATTCTGCTGCGCTCTTCTTTGCATTTGGAATTTTCAAATGATTATATGTATTGGAATCGAAAACATCCTTTAAAAGACGGAGAACATTAACCATTGCATCATCATTAAAAGTTATGTGACTGTAATAACCTTCTTTCAAAGGATAAAACTGTGGCCAACCCCCAGATTCATATTGTGCTTCCAATAAATAATCCAAACCCTTTAAAAAACCGATTCTTAGTCTTGGATCCTTACGTTCTTTATATACTTTTGACAGAAAAATCATCTCTTGAGTTGTGGCACCATTATCAATGGTAGCTCCAACATTATTTTCTTCTTTAAGAATAATTGCACGTTTTTCGTCATCCGTCAAATTCTGGGGTTGCATATTTTTAGGCCAACCACCTATGTCTTTTTGAAACAATAAAACTATGTTGGAAATTTTCATGGCTTCATCAGAGGCAAACCAATCTTTATCTTCAATTTTAACTATATTTTTCCATGAAGTGTCCAGTGTCTGTCCCTTTAAAATATAGCCAAAAAAGAGAAACAACGACAAAAAGAGAAGTTTATGATTTACCATTATTTTGTTTTTTTATTTAAAAAAAAATCAAGAATTCTCTAATAATTTATTTTTTCACTTGCCCTTAGAGCTTTAAAAAAAAGTATATTATAGTATTCTACTTATGATACACATAAATAATTAATACACTTTCTTGACGATTTGAAAAAAAGAGTATTGACAACAAGCTATTTATACCTTAGCTTTTTTATTGTTGTAATTCTAATGCGGCAAATATAAATGGTCCAGTACCTTTTGGATCATTGGATCGAATAATCTCATTTATATAATAATCAAAGGTCCCATCACGGTAAGGGTCTCCACCTAAACCAGCAACACTACAGCATTTAGTCAAATTGACAATGCCATTATCATCAACCGTTATAAATCGTTCAATTATACCATCAAAGCCTTTTTTAGCATGATCCAAATATACTTTTGAAATATATCCTTTATTTGCTCCTTTTGCTAAAGTGTAAGTAAACATAGAAGTTCCTGTAGATTCTAAATAATTACCTTCACGACCAGGCATATTCAAAACCTGCCACCAAGTACCACTTATATCTTGATATTTTACAATGGCTTCTGCATACTGTCTTAAATAACCTATTATTCTTTTATAACCGGGGTGACTTTCTGGTAGATAGTCCAATATATCCACCATGGCCATTCCGTACCAACCCATTCCCCTAGACCAAAAATTTTCAGATAGTCCAGTCTCTTTGTTGGCCCAAAGCTCTTTCTTACTTTCATCCCAACCATGGAAGTATAATCCGGTTTTAGGGTCTCTGTTATACTTTTGAATTAAATCAAACTGCAATACTATTTTGTCAAGTACTTTATCAAGTTCATTCCCTTCAAGATATTCCAGGGCATATTTAGTGTGAAAAGGTTCTGCCATAAAAACTCCGTCCAACCACATTTGATTTGGATATTTTTTTTTGTGCCAGTAACCGCCTTCGGAATTGGTTGGCTGACCCTCCAATTGATAGTGAAGTGTATCCATAGCAATTTTGAAACGTTCCTCTGAGTTTCTCTGTTGCAGCCAAAAAATAACGTCTCCAGATTTGATCATATCCAGATTATAATTTGAAAATTTATAAGTTTCTATGCTACCGTCATCTTTAATCATTCTATTGGCGTAATCATATATATAATCATATGTTTTACGATTATTAGTCTGTTCATATACCTTAGTCATGGCTTGTAACACTAAACCATTGGTATAGCTCCATACGGGAGTAGTCCTAAAATCTAATAAAGTAGGATCTGGAAATCTATGGATTTCAGATAAGGTCATACGTTCAGACCATTTAATATCCTCTGGTACCAACATTTCCATTTTTACTTTAATATCCTTTACCGTTTCCTTTTTCCCAGATTTACAGTTAAAGAACGTAACTGATAGAGCTAAGATCAATAAATACTTTCTAAAATGCGTTGTAAACTTCATATTCATAAATTAAATAATTACCGATTAATTTCATTGGCTGCCAAAATAAAGGGTGCAGTGCCATGAAGATTATCTATTTTTATTGGTTCATTTATGTAATAATCAAATGAGCCATCTCTATACGGATTACCTCCCAAACCAGCACTTCCACAGACTTGAGTAATGTGAACCTCACCATCTACGTCAACCTGTATTAATTCATTAACAATTCCTTCAAAGGCTTTAATTGCAAACTGAAAAAACTCCTCAGGCAAATAGCCTTTTCTTACTCCTTTGGCGAATGCGTAGGTAAACATACAGGAGCCTGAAGCTTCTAGGTAATTTCCTTCCCTTGTGCCCATATTGGTCACTTGATACCATAATCCAGAATCATCTTGAAACTTTACCAAAGACTTCGATAATTCATTCAAATATAAAATCAAGACTTCCCTTTTTGGGTGGTTCTCCGGGAAATCATCTAGCACATCTACCAATGCCATTAAATACCAACCCATTGAACGTGACCAAAAATTTGGAGATTGACCCGTTTCTTTATCTGCCCAATCAATTTGCTTGCTTTCATCCCATGCATGATATAAAAGTCCAGTTTCTTTGTCAATAGTGTGTTCCCATATCAATTCAAATTGAAATGCAATATCATCCAGTTTATTACCTTTCTCAAATGTGGTATTGAATTTGGAATAAAAAGGAGCACCCATGTAAAGGCCATCCAACCACATTTGGTTAGGATATATTTTTTTATGCCAAAAACCACCAGAAAGTGTTCTAGGTTGTTTCTCTAGCTGACTACGTAAACTTTTCATTGCCGTCAAATACCTTTCGTCTTTGATATTATCATAAAGGCTGAACAGTATTTTACCCGAATTGATAAAATCGATATTATAAGCGTCCTTTTTATAACCCCTAATATTACCCGAAGCATCTATTAAAGTATCAGCAAAAGTTTGTATGTAGTCGAAATATACCTGATTGCTAGTACTTTTATACAGTTTATCAAAAGCCGTCAATAAAAGACCTGTTTTATAATCCCATTCTTTCTTAACATCGTCTTCTGCTTGCCATGCTTCAGGATGTCTTTTAATGATAGATAATGCCATTCGCTCTGACCATTGTAAGTTATCAGATAAATTGAAGTTTTTAATATCAGTAAATTCTTGAGTGCTTTTTGATTTGGAATTAGTTTTACAACCCATTATTAATAAAAAACACACCAATATTATTGATAAGTTGGAATTTTTGTTCATCCTTAAATTAATTTAGATTAGCCAAGGTAGCATCTAGATAAGAGATGAATTCCTTCTTAGTTTTAATACCTTCTTTCTCCTGTTCCCAAGCAGCCCCAAAATGGTAATTGATTGGAGTTGTAGATGGTTTAAAAACTATCAAGTGATCGTATTCAGATTCAGCGACTTTTTCAACTTGATCTATTTTATAAAAAATGACCATTCCTAAATTGTCCGGCACTAAAGTTTGTTTGCCATAAGTAGCTAAATATGCCCAACCATTTTCGCCTTTTTTTTGAATTGGTTCAATTCCTTTAAACTTTACAATACCACTACTTAAACCTTTAATTTCCATAGATGGTGTTAATAATGTGCTTGTTAGTCTTGATTCTGGCACAATCGATAAATAGACATTAAGGTCTATTTTTTGATTTAATGCATTCCACCCAAAATAATTTAAGGTTATTCCAGATGCATCTTCCGTATTATGAATTTGAACTTTAGTTGAATCGACCTGTTTGAAGTGGATTACGGTTTTATCACCATCAAATCGTCCATATGAGCCAATACCTAACGAATTACCTACTTTTAAAATATCCTGGCCCCAAGAACTATTTTCATGATAGGAGTCATAATTATCTAGTCCAACACGAGAAAGAACCAAAGAATCAACTTTTTTCCCAAAAATATCTATGGCATTTCTCCAATCAAAATATAAACGATAGCCAACCCTACTACTTTCCCAACCTGGACCCTCATACCTAATATAGTAAGAGTGATCTGTTAGGCTATCTGGAGCCTTAAGATATGTTACATTTTTAAATATTACATTGTTACCTATATATTTTTTACCTTGCCATTTACCACCCTCTTTAATAGAAATTTCTGCATATGTTTTTTTGGAAACTATATTTTCAACTCCTTTAACATCCTTTATTACTTTTTTTTCTTGTTTACAAGATACTATTACTAGTATTAGCATAAACAGAAGCTGACTTAATTTTCTCATATTCAAAATAGCTTTAAGTAACTTTTTTTTAATAATTGGCGAAATATAAAATAAAAAGGGTTTTGATTATATATTTTTATCAAAACCCTTTTTTTAACTAAACTTATATTAAACTGTTGATGCGTGAAACAAAAAATAGTTAATTATATGCTGGATTTTGAGCAAAATCTCTGTTTCCGTTTAAATCTAATGCTGTCTGAGGAATTGGTCTTAATATTTTAAGCTCACCTGCGGCACCTGTAAAATTTGCCTCTTGAATTAAAGGATGATGTAAAGAAGCTCTTTCAACTAATTTCCCAGTTCTTTTTAAATCAAACCAGCGATGGTATTCACCAAATAATTCACGCCCTCGCTCATCTAAAATATAATCTATATCCAGATCATTTAATTCAGCATCAGCAACTCCAGCTCTATTTCTAACTACATTTAATCTTTGTAAGGCTATTGCAGGAGCCCCTGATTGAAGATATGCTTCTGCAGCAATCAAATACGTTTCTCCTAAACGAGAAAGTATAATATCTAAAGCACTAGTTGATTGTCCGAAAGGCGCATCAGGATCATCAAACTTTTTCAACGGTATAGTTTCATAATCACCCGTTACAATAATGCCACCAACGGTAGTTTCGTATGGATGATATTCAAAGTCTTCTAATTTAATGATCGAGTTAACATATGCAGTACTGTCTGCTGGTGTGAACCAATATGGTTCGTAAAAATCTCTAATACCTTCTGCGGTTAAATCACTAGAGACATGTTCCAAAAAGTATGGATTGTAAACTTCTGTCATAAAACTAGCCTCATAACGTTCGTCATCTGGCGTAAATAGACGTAACGCAAAATCAGTAGCTAAGAGGTTGTAGGATCTATTAGGAGCCTGACCGGCAATTTCACTACCACCCATGTAAGGTCCAAAAAATCGTGCTTGTTGATTACCTAATTCTGTTGGGTCTGCACTTATAGATCCTGTAGAATACTTAACCGCAAAAAGAACTTCTTCATTTTCTCTATTGGTATAATCCCACAACTCATCGAAAGAAAGATTTAGATTTTGACCAGCTATTGCTTCATCAGCAAAACTAGCTGCATTGCTAAAATCATTTGCCTCACCAAAGGATTCATAGCCTCTGGTCAAATAAACCTTAGCTAATAAATGCTGAACAGCTCTTTGATTCACTCGTCCACTTGTAGTATCTATTCCTACAGCTAGTAAAGCCTCTTTAAGATCTTTAATTATTGCCGTGTATACCTCTTCTGCGGTATTTCTTTCAATTTCTAGAATGGGGCTATCTATTTGATCCAATATAAGAGGAACACCTCCATAAGTTTGTACCAACAAAAAGTAAGCATTAGCCCGTAAATACTTTACTTCACCAACTCTTGAAGAAATATTGGATGATTGCTCAGTTATATCAGAATAAAACAAGGCAGTATTTGCCATTCTAATAGCTTTATAGGCATTATTATAAATTAAATCCACATCTTCAGATGCAGGACCTAATTCTGTATATTGGCTTAAGCCTAATGGTTCTGGACTTCTACCCTCAGCATATAAATCTGTGCCTGCACAGTAAATATACGGTTGCATACCATATAATTCTCTAAGCATAGAATAATTTGCATTTATCAATCCCTCATAGCCGCTTTCGGTAAAGTAAATACCCTCAGCAGTAGCGAAACCTCTGTTATCCATTTCTATCACATCTTCACAAGATGTTAGAAACGTTACTGTAATTAGTAAGGTTAATATAATTCGTTTCATAATATACTTCTTTTTATAGTTTAATACTTAATCCTAGTTGATATGTAATAGCTGCGGTTCTTCCAATACCCAAATTAGCACTTGCGGTTTCTGGATCATAACCCATATAATCTGTAAATACGAATGGGTCTAAAACATTTGCATATATTCTTAGTCCTTTTAGGTTAATCTTATCCAAATTGGCAGGCGTAAAATTATAAGACAGAGAAATATTCTTTATTTTTAAGAATGAAGCATCAGCATAATACCCCACTTGTTGTCGTCTCCAAAAATCACCTTGATTTCTAGGTTGTGGATATTCATTTGAGAATTGTGCCGGTATTCCAGCACCGTTTTCTGGCACATACCAGGAAATATTGGCTTTTTGACGCCCTCTATCTCTTGTATCTGTGAAATTCTGTCTCCAAGGGCTATAGGTAAATACACCTTGACTCGTAATAGCTGAAGCGGAAAGAACTAAGTTACCGTAACGAATATTTGTAAATAAACTACCTCCCCAATCTGGGTCAACAGAACCTAAGATAACCCGATCACTCTCAGGAGTAATAAAACCATCTCCATTTATGTCTTTCACCTTGGCTTGACCTTCAGTGGAACCCCCAGGAACATTAGTTTCACCAGCTTGAACGATCCCATCAAAAACATAGTTATAATTTGATCTATTTCCATTCTCTCCAGCAACACCTATAGATTCTCCAATAAACAAGCCATTACCAATGTCATCAAGTTCCGTTTGACCGTTGATTGACTCAATTGAGTTTGTGTTTTTAGTATAAGTCAAGGTTAAATCCCAAGAAAATTTATCAGTGCTTATGATTTTGGAATTAAGTAGAAGCTCTATCCCTTTATTTCGAACAGAACTAGCATTGTCTAAGATTCCTGATTCAGCTCCTATTTCTACAGGAAGCAATCGTTCAAATAAAACGCCTTCTGAAAGTCTGTTGTAAAAATCTAAAGATCCATTAATCTTGTTTTCGGCAAGTCCAAAATCTACACCAAAGTTTAATTCTTGAGTTTTTTCCCAAGTTAAGTTAGAATTTGCTAATGCTGTAGCTCTAAATCCATTTACAGGACCATCAAGATCATAATATAATTGTTCGTTTAAAGTATTCAAAGTTGGGTAAGGGGTTCTACTTCTATCAAACGAATTATTCCCAGTAGAGCCATAACTAGTCCTTAATTTAAGATTAGAGAAAATACTATTCTCCATGAAGTTTTCATTTGAAATAGTCCAAGCACCTGCTGCAGCAAAAAATGAATCCCACTTATTACCTTCACTAAATAATGAATATCCATCCCATCTGTTAGACAGAGTTAAAAAATATTTATTTTCATAGTCATAATTAAACCTTAAAGCATAAGAAGACAGTGATTCATCTAAGAATTCAGAACCTAAATTAAAAGTAGCTTGTGGTCCAGAACCCAAATTATTAATGCCACTTTCAAAAGAAAGATTACGTGAAGACATGAATCTAGACTGTATTTGAGATGAGAAAATACTTTGCAAGGCTAAAAGTTTAAAATTATGCTTCTCATTAATCGTTTTATTAAGATTGAACTGATTATCCCATGTATAATTAAAGCTACTCCTAATGTTTAAATCTCCTAAAGGCCCTCCATTACTTCTACCTTCATCGGTTAAATTACCCCAAGATCTACCTCTCTCACGATTATCATATCCTGAAGAGAACGTTGTTCTAAATGATATCCAATCATCGAATTTATAATCCATAAATATATTACCTACAATATTAAACCTTTCAACATTGTCAGAGGAATTGGCAATTTGTAATAATGGATTATATGTACTGGTTTTGTTAATGGCGAAAGTACCTGAAGAAGGAAATGTTAACTTTCCTGGCTGATCAAACAATTCATTTGTTTCAAATCCATTATCATCAATGGCATAAGGACTTAAAAAAGGATTTAAACGAAATGCTTCTTGCATAGCCCTGTTACTCCCACGCTCATTTTCAGTTTTTGTTATAGTAACATTCGCCGCAAAAGAAAATTTATCATTGACATTGTGTGACAAGCCTGTTTTTAATGTATACTTATCTAAATCTTCGTTTAGAACATTACCTGTTTCATGTTGGTAACCCATACCTAAATTATAGGATAATCCGTTATCAGAACGTCCATTTATATTTAAGTAATTATTTTGCTGAATACCACTTCGCAAAACAGCATCATACCAATCAAAAGTTTGATTGTTGTCAAAACGGTTTCTCAAAACAGAATTTGAACCACCTACTACAGAACTCTCTAGTCTCTCTGGAGTAATACCTAAAGCACCACCAGGCACGTTAATTGTTGCTAGATAAGCAGATTGATGATAATATTGCCAAGTAGGACCATCCATTAATTCTGGAAGACGAGCAACTTCTTTTACACCTACGAAAGAATCAAAACTAACATTAAAACCACCTTTAGCTGAGGAACCACTTTTGGTTGTAATTAATACAACACCATTAGAACCTCTAGACCCATAAATAGCAGAAGAGGATGCATCTTTAAGAATATCTATTTGCTGTATGTCTTGGGGGTTTAGAAAGTCTATATCATCAACAGGGGCACCGTCTACAACAAAAAGTGGATTACCTCCAGCAAATGAACTCTGTCCCCTTATTTGAATATTAAACCCGTCTCCTAATCGTCCTGAATTATTACTAATTTGGACTCCTGCTACATTACCTTGTAAGGATTCCAGAGGATTAGTGAAATTTCTTTCGTTTAATGCCTCACTGCCCACACTGGCAATTGCACCAGTTAGATCTGATTTTTTTACTGATCCATAACCCACAATAACAACCTCATCTAGACTTTGAGCATCTTCTTCTAAAGAAATAATGAATTGATTTTCACCGTTGACTGGCACTTCTTTTGACGCAAAACCAATATAACTAGCTATTAAAATGGCATTATCCGTTGAAAGGGTTAGGTTAAACTTACCGTCAAAATCGGTCTGAGTACCATTTATAGTGCCTTTTTCTAAAATATTAACACCTGGCAAAGGAGTGCCAGACTCAGTAACTATCCCGCTAATTTTTATTCCTTGTTGAGCAAACATAATGCTAGAATACAAAAAAAACAACAGCAAAATGCTCGTAAGTAGCCGTGATTTGGCGTGAACTTTTTCAAATATTTGTTTCATAATTTTAGTTTAATTGATTAATTGTTTTTGTTAATTTGATATTGAATTCATTAATTTTCCATTTATATAAGTGTTTATGAAGTTAAGGTTCTTTACATTTTCCAAAACGTAAGCAGAATCTACTTTTTTGATGGTTACATCCTTGAAGGTTATATCCTTTATTGGGATTTCTTTGTGTCCTTTAGCTAAAATTCCATAACGTCCACCATTAACAACTTGAATATTTTCTAGATATATATTTTTTACCTGTGGTATGTAAGCCCCTTCTTGATTGGCATATGTGCCATAAAATAAATTAATTTTAAGAACGGCTTCTTTAACCTGACCTATATCTAAGTTTCGAACATAAACGTTTTCTACTTTACCCCCCCTTTTTGTGTTGGTTTTGATACGAATAGCTCTATCTAAATTTGGACTATCCATTTTGCAGTTTTCAACAAATACGTTTTGTACACCTGCCGAAATTTCGCTACCAATAACTACACCGCCATGACCATCTAACATTACGCAGTTTTTAATAATTATATTTTCACTTTTAATACCAACTCTTCTACCATCTTCATTTCTACCAGACTTTATTGCAATGCAATCATCACCCGTATTAAACGTAGAATTTTTTATAATTACATTCTTAGAATACTCCGGATCACATCCATCATTATTAGGTCCATGACTTTCAATAGTTACTCCATCAACTGTAACGTTACTAGACTTTAAAGGATGTATAACCCAAAAAGGAGCATTGATAATTTTAACACCTTGTATCAAAACATTTTCACATTCAAAAGGCTCAATAAAAGATGGACGTAAATACTGGCCTTTTCCAAAAACACGCTCATTAACAGGAACACCCTTTTCGGATAAAGAATCCTTTAAAATTGCTAAAGAGGTCATTTGAGTAGGCTCACCTTTTGCCCAACCATAAGTGTCTTTACCAGACCAAGGCCACCAAAAGTTTACACTAGCCTGACCATTTAATATTCCTTTTCCCGTAATTGCAATATTTTTCTTTCTGAACGCATAAATTAATGGTGAGAAATTCATCAATTCCGTTCCTTCATATGAGGTATGCACTGTAGGATAGTCATCTAAATTAGTGCTGAACAAAATTTCTGCACCCTCCTCCAAATGAAGATTAACATTGTTCATCAAATGAATAGGACCTGATAAAAATACACCTGATGGAACCAAAACAATTCCACCACCATTCTCGCTACATTTTTGAATTGCCTTTTTAAATGCATTAGAATTTAACGTAACAGAATCCGAAACTGCACCAAAATCCATGATGTTGTATATCGTATCCTTAAATGTTGGAGGAACAATAGTTTTTTCAATCGCTATCATTTCATCCCACGGATTAGACTCCATGTTATTATTAACTCCACAGGAAGTAATAATTGTAAAAACAATAAATAAAAAAACTTTATTCATTTTTATTTCTTTGAAACATTAAAAATGTAATCGATTACACAATGTTAGTGAAAAAATATTTGTTTTTCAAAAAAAAAAGTGAAAATTTGCATATTTTTGACAAAAAATAAAGATTTATTTCGGATTTAACATGAAATCGATTGCGTAAATATAATTATGAAAGAAAATGTAACTATCTATGATATTGCCAAACTTCTAAAAATCACAGCTGCAACAGTATCTAGAGCATTAAATAATAATCCTAATATTAGTCAAAAAACTAAAAAATTAGTTTTGGAGACTGCTAAAGAACTTAACTATCAAAAAAATAATTTTGCTCTTGCTTTAAAAAGTGGTCAATCAAAAAATATAGGACTTATTGTGCCTTATATCAACAGAAATTTCTTTTCAACAATAATTAGGGGTGTTGAAGAAGAACTATACCCTCAAGGCTACCAGACTATTATCTGCCAAACAAATGAAGATGAGAAAAAAGAAAAATTAATATTTGAATCTCTGATAAATAACAATGTAGATGGAATATTAATTTCTGTTTCAAGAGACACGGAAAATTTAGAACACTTTACAAAAGCTAAAGAGAGAAACATTCCTGTTGTGTTTTTTGATCGTAAAAAAGAGTTAATTGGCACTAGCTCAGTAACTATTAATGATTTTCAAGGAGGCTACAATGCAACTCAACACCTTATAGATGAGGGATATAAAAGTATTGTTCATGTCTCTGGAGACTTAAAGCTAGAGATTTACAAACAACGTAACAAAGGCTATTTAACGGCATTAAAAGAAAATAACTTAGAAAAGTTTTCTAAAAATATTTCAGAAACCACAAGTAACATTGAAGCAGGCAAAGCAGTAGCAAAAAAAATACTCAAAAGAAAAATTAGACCCGACGCCATATTTTGTTCTGGTGATTATATAGCCCTTGGCATAATTCAAGAGTTAAAAAAACAAGGAATAAAAATACCAGATGAAATTGGAATTATTGGTTTTGGTAATGAACCATTCACTGAACTTCTTGAATTATCAATAAGCTCAATAGATCAATCACCCTATGAAATGGGAAAAGTAACTGCCAAAGTACTTTTAGAACAAATATCTAATCCGAATGCAAGAATTGAAAAAAAAGTAGTTCTAGATTCCAAATTAATAGCAAGAATGTCTACTATAAATAGAAACAATCCCATTTAAAAGATTTTTTTTACAAAGACACACCTCGTTTCCAAGGTATAAAATCATTTTGATTCAATAAAGAAGCTTTAGTAACTATTGAACCACTTGCAACTTTAATTATGTAATCTAACAAATCGTTTTTAGATTCTTCAAGCGTTTTTTCTCCTGTAATGATTGTTCCAGAATTAAAGTCTATAATATCAGGCATGGATTCTGCTATATTAGAATTTGAGGAAACTTTAATTACTGGGGTAATAGGATTTCCTGTTGGAGTACCTAGACCAGTAGTAAAAAGAATTATGTTTGCGCCTGATCCAGCCATGGCAGTGGTTGATTCTACATCATTCCCAGGGGTACATAAAAGTGTAAGCCCATCTTTTTTACAATACTCTGCGTAATCTAAAACATCTTTAACAGGCGATGTTCCTCCCTTTCTAGCAGCTCCAGCAGATTTCATGGCATCTGTAATTAACCCATCTTTAATATTTCCGGGTGATGGGTTCATATCAAACCCTGAACCAGCATTGATAGCAGATTGCTCAAAATCCCACATTAGATTAAGAAACTTATCTACAATTATCTCTGATTCACATCTATCTACTAAGTCCTGCTCAACACCACAAAGTTCTGGGAATTCTGAAAGTATAACCTTAGCACCAAGGCTTACAAGAACGTCTGACACCTCTCCCAATAAAGGGTTAGCAGAAATACCTGAAAAGCCATCCGAACCTCCACATTCAAGTCCAATGTTTAAATAAGATAGTGGCGCAGGCATTCTTTTTATTTCGTTGGCTTTTTTTATTTCAGCTATTGATGATTTAATTATTTCACTTAACATTTCATCGATTGTTCCAATTTGTTGCTGTTCAAAAAACAGTAACGGTTTTTCTAATTCTGGATTAATCTCATTTAGCGCAGACTTAAATAAATCTATCTGGAGATTTTGACATCCCAAACTAAGAACTGTTGCACCAGCAACGTTTGGATTATTAACATAACCTGCTAAAAGTTTAGCCAAGGAATGTGAATCCTGTCTTATTCCCCCACATCCCCCTTGATGTGTAATAAATTTAACTTCAATATTATCAAAATATGGATTCGATTCTTCTTTTATTTCCAAAGGCTTACCGTTTAAAGCAGCCCTTAGAAGTGCCTGATGCTTACTTTGCTTTTTTAATAAGAGTTCATTTTCAAAAACATCTTTTAAAATTTCAATATTTCTATTTTCACAAAATACCAATGGAAAAAACAACCAGACATTTTGTGTTCCAACTTGACCATCATTCCTGTAATATCCATCAAAAGTTAAGTGCTTGTATGCAGATACATCGGGAGCATTCCAACCTTTTTTTGGCTTAGTTTTATCTACATCTGATTTAAAATGTTTTGTATTAGATATAGAAATTAAAGATCCCTTTTTCATGTTTTCTTGTACTTCTCCAACTATAAATCCGTACATGACAATTTTATCTCCTTTTTGTAAATCATTCAAAGTGAATTTATGCTTTTGCTTTACAAAGTCAATTAGAGCCATTTCAGCATGATTTAACTCAATTGTTTCTTTCGGTTTTAAATCTACTAAAGCTACCGCTACGTTATCGTCTTTATGTACTTTGATGTATTTATGCATTGAATCATTTATCTAATTGAATTTTATATGTCTCCATTATTCCTATTGAGTCAAAGGAATCAATAAAATTAGTGATCATATTTACTAAATTTTCTATTTGTGATAAATCTTCCCCCCACAACTCAGCATTAGATAAAATTACTTTTACTGAACTAAACGTATTATCTAGTTTCCACTGTTCGTCAAAAAAAGAAATAACTTCTGAATTGTCTTTAATAGGAAGAATATCTCCTTTCCAATCTCCTTTGTAAAAGCGTAGTAAAGCAGCTAAAGAAAAACACAAATTATAAGGTAATTTATTATACTTGTTACTATAAGATAATAAACTAGGTAACACTCTAACTTTAAATTTAGAAATTGAATTTAAAGCTATAGTGGAAAGTTGATGAATGATAAATGGATTTTTAAAACGGTCGATTACTTGTTTAGTGAATAAAATCAACTCCTCTCTATCCATTTTTAGGGTACTTATTATCTCATCAAAAACAAGGTTATTTACAAAGTCAGCGATAAATTCATCGCTTAAAGATTCCGTAACTGTTCTATTTCCGTGTAAATAAGAAACTGGAACTAATGATGTGTGAATTCCATTTAAAATTCTAACTTTTCTAGTTCGATAAGGTTGAATAGATTCAACAAACTTCACATCACATTCTGTTTTATCGAATTGAAGTCTATTCTTGAGTAATTTATTATCTTCAATTACCCACAAGAAGAATGCTTCAGCAACAACAATCAAATTATCTTTATAATCAATTTTGGAATTATAAAAATCAATTTCATTACTTGGATAACCTGGTACGATTCTATCTACTAAGGTATTATGAAAACTGTTATAAAGTTTTATCCAAGAAATAAATTTTGGTCCTAAATCCCAATCATTACTGTAATTTAAAACATACTCTTTTAACTTATCTGCATTGAAATTAATTAGCTCGCATGGAATTATTTTTAATCCTTTCTTTGAATCTCCTTTAAAATAATTAAAACGCTCCCATAGCAAGCGTGTTAACTTGGCTGGAAAAGATTTCGGTGGAGCGGCAGCTAATTGTTCCCCTTTTATATACTCAATTCCAGCTTCAGTAGTATTAGAAATAACAAATTCTAATTGATCTTCCTGTGCGAGTTTTAAAAAAGATTGAAAGTCTTTATAAGGGTTAATACCCTTTACTATATTGGTGATTAAATGTCTCTGATCTATGGTTTTTTCATTTTCAATACCTCTTAAAAAAAGTGTATATAATCCATCTTGTTCATTCAAAACATCAACCATACCCTGTTCAATAGGTTGAACAACTGCAATACCACCATTAAAATCAGTTTTCTCATTCAATTGGTGAAATGCAAAATCAACAAAAGCTCTTAAAAAATTACCTTCTCCAAACTGAACAATTCTAATTGGAAGTTTATTCATATTAACATCTCTTTTTAATGTTTTCATTTTTTAATAACCAAATAATTTAGGAAGCCATAAGGTAAGTTCTGGTATATAAGTCACTAAAAACAATGCTACCACCATGGCTAGAAAGAGTGGCAACAAGGGTTTTATAACTTTTTGGATGGTGGTTTTAGCTACCCCCACTCCAACAAATAGTACTGAACCAACAGGGGGTGTACATAAACCTATACATAAGTTAAGTACCATTATAATTCCAAAATGAGTAGGATCCATCCCTAATTTGGTAACCACAGGGAGAAAAATAGGTGTGAAAATTAATACTGCTGGAGTCATATCCATGAAGATTCCTACAAACAGCAAAATCAAATTTATAATAAGTAAAATTACAATTCTATTATCACTAATTCCAAGCAATTCATCAGATATACTTTGAGGAATATTCTCATATGACATCACCCAAGACATACTCATAGAAGCTGCAATTAAAAGCATAACGATAGCCGAAGTGGAAGAAGAATCTAATAATATTTTAGGTAAACTTTTTATACTTATCTCTTTGTACAAAAAACCCAAAATAAGTGTATATAAAACGGCTATAGCTGAAGCCTCGGTGGCTGTGAATACACCAGAAACAATTCCTCCAATTACAACCACCAAAAGCAATAAGCTTGGTAAAGCTTGCCAAAATGTCTTTAAGATTTCTTTTAAACTAGAACGCTTACCTAAGGGATAATTTTTCTTTTTAGCCCATATTACAGCAACTATCATTAAAAACAATCCAGTTAACATGCCTGGTAAATAACCAGCTAAAAATAAGGCCGCAATCGAGACACCTCCACTGGCTAATGAATAAACGATTAAAACATTAGAGGGAGGAATTATAAGCCCTGTAGTCGCTGAAGTAATATTAACAGCAACACCAAATTCTTTGGAATATCCCTCTTTTTCCATCTCAGGACCTAAAATTGACCCCATAGCTGAAGCTGATGCCATCGCAGAACCAGCAATTGCCCCCATTAGCATTGCTGCCATAACATTAATTAGTGCGAGTCCTCCAGGAAAAGCACCTACTAATGTTTTGGCAAAGGCAATTAACCTGTGAGCTATACCTCCCCGATTCATAAGCTCCCCCGAAAGCACAAAGAAAGGTATAGCTAATAAAGCAAAGCTATCAAGTCCCGTTGCCATTCGTTGAGAAACTGTTGTTAAAGCTGGAAGCATAGGAATGCTAACCATCATAGTTAGAGTAGAAGAAATAGCGATACTCCAAGCTACTGGGGTTCCTATTGACAGGAGGTAAATAAAGCTCAGAATGAGAACAAGAATAGGTATGTATTCCATCATTATAACGAATTATTATAGTTAAGAAGCTTTAGTGATTTAAAAAATACAATAAGTATTCCGCTTAGTGGAATCACTCCATAAACAAATGCCATTGGAATCTGTAAAGATGGAGAGAGTTGTCCCAAAACAATAGATATATATATTAAACGTGAACCTCCAATTATAAAAGCTGCAAAAACAAATAATATAATTACAATATCTACTATAATATTCATCCTTTTTCTTCTTAAAGAAGAAGATCTCATAGGAATTACATCAATTGCTACATGAAGATTTTTACCAGAAGCATAGGCCGCTCCAAGTACTCCAAGCCATATCATTAAAAACCTAGCTAACTCATCAGTGAATGAACTGGGGTCTGCAAGTATAAACCTTGTGAAAACTTGCCATAATACATTAATAACCATAAATCCCATTATGACAACCAAAGAATTTCCTAAAAAGGATTCAATTTTATTTTTAAAAGTTTCCACTTAATCTTGATTTTTAATTTTCTGGATTAATAATTTAATTTCTTTATTTGCTTCTGCTTCTAAGTATAAACTGTTGACTTTTTTAATAAAATTACTTTTGTCTGGCCTTAAAATAGTCACTCCAGCTTTTTCGATTTCTAATAGAGCTAATTCTTCCGCATCAGCCCAAAGTTTACGCTGGTACTTTATAGACTCATCTATCGATTTTTGAAGCCAAATACGCTCTTGATTAGATAATTTTTCCCAAGTGTGGGTACTAATCAATAAAACATCTGGTAATGCTGTATGCTCATCTAATGAATAGAATTTACAAACTTCATAATGCCTGGAAAGATAAAAGCTAGGAGGATTGTTTTCTGCACCATCTACAACGCCTTGTTGTAAAGAAGTATAGAGTTCTCCCCAGGATATTGGGGTCGGAGATCCACCAAAATTTTTTATCATATTAATAGCTGTCACACTTTCCATAACCCTTATTTTTAATCCCTTTAAATCAGAAGGATGTTCTACAGGTTTATCTTTTGTGTAGAAAGATCGACTCCCTGCGTCATAGTATCCCAACCCTTTTAACCAGTAGTTTTTACCATTTTCTAATAACTCTTTTCCTACCTCTCCATCAAGAACATTAAATTGATGCTGACGATCTCTAAACAAATAAGGTAATCCGAAAATTCGCATTTTTGGAGCAAAATTCTCCATAACTCCAGTAGAAACTTTAGCCATATCTAGGCTTCCAATTTGTAAAAGTTCTAAGCATTCACGCTCTGAACCAAGCTGTTGATTGGCATAAATTTCTATAGACATTTTACCTGAGGATTCTTTTTCTAACAAATCAGTCATGTAAACCATTGCTTTATGGACCGAATGATTGGTGTCTAAGCCATGTGCTAATTTTATTATTGTTTGCTGTTTTTCAGATGAACATGATAAACTAACCAGTAGCAGTAAAGTTCCAATAAGTTGAAAAGTCTTTTTCATCTATAGTCTAACAGATTTAATTAAAGCTAATGTCTTGCTAATTGTATTTTCTAGTCCTTTATAATCCTCAACAGCAATAATTTCGTTAGAAATAAGTTTTGATCCCATACCAACACAAGTGACTCCTGCATTAAACCATGCCTCAATACTTTCTTTAGTTGGAGACACACCCCCTGTAGGCATAATACTCGTCCATGGTTGTGGGCCTTTAATTGCTTTTACATAGCTTGGTCCATAAATGCCACCAGGAAAAAGTTTTACTATTTCACAACCCAATTCCTCTGCTTTTGCTATCTCAGTTAAACTTCCACAGCCTGGTGACCAAAGTACTTTTCTTCTATTACAAGCGATTGCAATATCCTCTCTAAGTACAGGTGTAACAACAAAATTAGCACCTAACTGCATGTATAAAGAAGCCGACCCTGCATCGGTTACTGAACCCACTCCAAGAATCATCCCTGGAAGTTTAGATAACGCGTATTTATTCAATTCACCAAAAACTTCATGAGCAAAATCTCCTCTAGAAGTGAATTCCATAAGACGAGCACCTCCATTATAACATGCTAGTAAAACCTTTTTTGCAACTTCAATGTCTGAATGAAAAAACAAAGGAACTAATCCTGTTTCTCTCATAATCTGTGCGACCTCTATTCTTGAATATCTTGCCATATTTTTTTGATTGAAGTAAATTTATCTAGCCACTCTACCAGAAGCATCTCCACTCATTAGTTTTTCAACCTCTGAAACGGATACTAAATTAGCATCTCCTTTTATGGTGTGCTTTAAACAAGAGGCTGCTACCGCAAAGTTTAAAGCATTTTGATCATCATTAGGATATTGCTTTAATCCATATATAAGTCCTCCCATAAATGAATCTCCACCACCAACGCGATCGACAATATCAGTAATTTGATATTGAGGTGAAGTGTATAATTTTTTTCCATTGAACAAAACACCAGCCCAAGTATTATGAGATGCACTTAAAGAACCTCTAAGAGTTGTAATAACCTTTTTTGCTCTAGGGAATTTACTCATCATTTGTTCACAAACAGACAAAAAAGCTTCAGCCTTAATATTATGCCCCTCAGTTTGAACACTAATTCCCTCAGGCTTTATCCCAAAGTGCATTTCAGCATCTTCTTCATTGCCCAATACAATGTCACAATATGAGGTGAGCTCAGTCATAATCTCCTCTCTTTTAGAATTATCACAATAGTTCCAAAGCTTTGCTCTGTAATTTAAATCTGTGGAAATTGTAAGTCCCTTATTACTGGCAATTTGAACTGCTTCAAGACATGCATTTGCGGAAGACTGTGATATTGCGGGTGTAATCCCAGTCCAATGAAACCAATCAGCTCCTTCAAATGCTTTCTCCCAATCAACCATACCTGGCTTAATTTCACTCATAGCAGAATGAGCCCTATCATAAACTACTTTAGAACCTCTAGATACAGCTCCTGTCTCTAAAAAATAAATTCCTAAACGATCTCCACCTTTAATAATATGATCTGTGTTAACACCTCTCTTCCGCATTTCCATAAGAGCACAATCACCAATATCATTTTTAGGCAATCTAGTTACAAAATTCACAGGAACACCATAATTAGCAAGTGATACTGCTACATTTGACTCTCCTCCTCCATATACTACATCAAAGCTAGATGCCTGAGAGAATCTTAAAAATCCTTGTGGTGCTAAACGCAACATAATTTCTCCAAAAGTTACTACGTTCTTCATATCTTATTATAACCTTAAATTATTTATCAAAAATTAAAATATTCTTTAGCATTTTTGTAAGCAATATCAGAGGCAATTCCACCAATCCACTTTTTGTCGTTAGGCAAATATCCATTTTGAATATCATTACCCAAAATATTACATAAAAGCCGCCTAAAATACTCATGCCTGGGAAAAGATAAAAAGCTTCTGGAATCTGTAAGCATTCCTACAAAAGTGCTTAACATCCCCATGTTTGACAGGGTATTAATTTGTTTTGACATTCCATCCTTTTGATCTAAAAACCACCAACCTGATCCCCATTGAATTTTTCCCTTAACCGAGCCATCATTGAAATTCCCAATCATTGTAGCAAATACTTCGTTATCAGCTGGATTTAAATTATAAATAATAGTTTTAGACAATGAATCATTCATATCTAAAGCATTAAAGTACTTAGATAAATTTCCTGCTTGAGAAAAATCTCCAATTGAATCCCATCCAGTATCTGGGCCTAATTGAGATAGCATTCTACTATTATTATTTCTAAGAGCACCAAGATGAAACTGTTGAACCCATCCTAATTTTGCATATTGTTGAGATAAGAATAATAAAATCTCGGTCTGAAATTTAGCAATATCGTCAATACTTAAATGTTTTTTCAATCTTCTTTTTTCAAAAACCTGATTCAGTTCAATTTCTGAAGCCCTAGAGTAGTGTAGAAAATCTAATCCGTGGTCAGATAAACGACACCCGTTTTTATGAAAAAAGCTTAAACGGTTCATTAATGCCTCACAAAGGCTATTAAAGTCTTTAATTTCGATACCACTAACTTCAGATAATTGTTTTAAATAATCTAGATAAATTTCGGATTCAATAATTACTGCTTTATCAGGCCTAAAGGCAGTAGTAAGCTTTAGTGAGCCATCGTCTGTATAGGCCTTGTGATGCTGTAAGGTATCCAGAGGATCTTCGGTAGTACATACAAGTTTAACATTCATTTGTTTCAATAAGCCTTTTGCTCCATATTCAGGGAGACTAAGCATTGATTGAGTTTGGGTATATATATCTTTCGCATTATCTGCGTTTAGAAAATCATTAATCCCAAAATATCGAGATAATTCTAAATGGGTCCAATGAAACAACGGATTTCTGATAGTTTTAGGAACACAAGAGGCCCATTTCTCAAATTTCTCAAAATCAGTCGCATTACCTGTTATAAACCTTTCGTCTATACCTAAGGTTCTCATAGCTCTCCATTTATAATGATCACCACCTATCCAAGCTTGAGTAATATTTTCAAACTGATGATTAGTTACGATATGAGCAGGAGGCAAATGATTATGATAATCAATAATTGGCTGGTTCTTTACAAAATCATGATATAACTCTTTCGCATGAGTTGTCTCCAATAAAAAATCATCATTAATAAAAGGCTTTGATGTCATAATCTAATCTTCGTTATTAGGTTTGCCAATAGTTGCCAAAATTCCACCATCTATATATAAAATTTGTCCGTTTATAAAGTCACTAGCCTTCGAGGACAAGAAAACAGCAGCCCCTTCTAAATCTGTAGGGTCTCCCCAACGTTTAGCTGGTGTTCTGCCAATAATAAAATCATTAAATGGGTGCCCATCTTTCCTAATAGGTTCTGTTTGACTAGTTGCAAAATATCCAGGACCAATTCCGTTAACTTGAATATTATACTTTGCCCACTCGGTAGCTAAATTTTTTGTAAGCATTTTAAGGCCTCCTTTTGCAGAAGCATAAGCTGAAACAGTATTTCTTCCGAGTTCGCTCATCATAGAACAGATATTAATGATCTTACCGCCACCCCTTTCAATCATTTGCTTAGCTACTAGCTGAGAAACAATAAAAGCTCCAACTAGATTAACGTCTACTACTCTCCTGAATTTCTCAACAGACATATCTATAGCTGGTTCTCTAATAATGATACCAGCATTATTAACAAGGACATCAATTGGACCATCAAGTAATATAGAAGCTATTTGCTTTGAAACTTCAGCTTCATCTGTGATATCAAAAACACTTCCAGAAGCTTTAAAACCTGCCTTTTGATATTGAGCAAGTGCCATATTTAAATTACTCTCTGAAGTACTTGTAATGATAAGTTCAGCTCCTGCTTTTCCTAAACCAATAGCCATTGCCATACCTAATCCGTGGGTAGCGCCAGTGATCATAGCTCTTTTGCCTTCTAAATTGAATAGTTCCATTACCTTAATCCATTGAAATTTAATATGTCCATATCACTATAATCTTGATTCTCTCCAGCCATACCCCAAATGAATGCATAGTTAGAAGTTCCCGAACCAGAATGAATAGACCAAGGAGGAGATATCACTGCATGATGATTTTCTAAAAATAAATGCCTCGTTTGAGATGGCTCTCCCATAAAGTGAGATATAGTTTGTCCTTCATTGAGATCAAAATAAAAATATGCCTCCATTCTTCTTAGATGAGTATGAGCAGGCATCGTATTCCAAACATTACTTTCAATAATTTCTGTCATCCCCATTTGAAGCTGGCAGGTATCCAATATATCATTAACAATAAGCTTATTTAAAACTCGCTTATTTGCATATTTATCTTCTCCAAGATTAATCACTATGGCATCTTCTTTTCCGATTTTTTTGACTGGATATTCCTTATGAGCAATAGTTGAGTTAAAATAATATGCTGCACCTTCTGACTTCAAAAAAATCACCTCTCTAATTCCTCGTCCAACATATAATGCTTCCTTATAATCCAACTCAATAATCTCTCCATCAATACTAACCATTCCCTTTGATCCAATATTGACAATTCCCAACTCCCTATTATATAAAAAATATGGAGCTTTAAGTTCATCAAAAGCTTCCAAATAAATATCATCAGACCCTGGAACAGCACTACCAAGAATAAATCTGTCGTATGTTGTATACGTTATGTTTAATTCATTTTTCTGCATTAGGTTGTTCACCAAAAATCTATCTCTCAATTGTTGAGTATCTAATTTTTTGGCATCTTGTGGGTGAGTGGAGTATAAAATATTTATGTTCATAACATTAATGTAATTGATTGTGCGTGTTTATATTTATTTAATTATTTAAAAAACTTAATTATCACCTTAGGCTCCATTTCAAAAGTCTACTATTAAATCCAAAAACTACAGAATAATAAATATTTAAAAAAAATGATTTCTAATCCATACATCTAAATCCCCTGTCCATCTTTCATTCTCAGTATTAACTCCTAAGCCAAAACCATGACCTCCACTTTGGTAAATGTGCATGGCAACAGGAACACTTTTTTCAATTAATGATTCATAATACCTTAATGAATTATGAACCGAGACTGAAGAATCATCCGAAGCGTGTACTATGAATGCAGGAGAAAGATCATAATTGATATTTAATTCATTAGAAAAATTGTCTTCAATTAGACTTGTACTTTTATCACCTAATAAAAGAAGCTTTGACTGCTTGTGAGTAATTTTGTCTTTCATACTAATTACTGGGTAAATTAACACAGAAAAGTCAGGACGAGCACTTACTTTGTACTTAGAGGCATACAAACTATCATTGTATTTTGTATGCAGACTAGCAACTAAATGACCCCCAGCTGAAAATCCCAAAACACCTAACCTATCTGGCATAATATTATATTCCTTCGCATTTATTCTTAAAAACCGCATAGCCTCTTGAGCATCTATTAAAGGTCCTATCATTTTATTCTTCATTATTCTATCACTGGGCATGCGATAGGTAACCACAAAAGCTGTATAACCCATCTCATTTAGCTTTTTTGCTACATTATATCCTTCTTTTTTAATTGCCACATATTTATATCCTCCTCCGGGGAAAATTAAAATTCCAATGCCGTTAGATTTTAAGGTAGGCCTAAAAACTTCAATTCTAGGGTTCGATATTTGACCAATTGATTTTACTGTACCATCTGGGTGAAAATTAATTTCCTCTTTGTATGAATTATCTACAATAGAATTTGGAGGAGATCCATCCCAAAGGTAGATTGTTGATTTCTGGCTAAAAATTAAATTTGTGAAACAAATTGTTAAACAAATAAGAATCAAATTTTTATTAAAAATTGTTTTCAAATTTTATGTTATTATTTTTTCTGTAATCGATTACAATGTATGAAAAATAATTTAATTACATATTGCTTGATCTTAAAATTAAGTAAACTCCATGTGTAGGCTTACAAAAAAGTAAGAGAAGGGTCGACAGAATTTAAAGTGGAATTAATAAACGGTTAAACTGACGTAGATTATTCTGAATTTAATGGTGAAGGGATAAAAATATGGAAAGAGCAGACCAAGTCTTTATAAAGAATTATCCGACGGAGCAAAACCCAGTTTGGAACAATAATTAAAGAGCTCAAAGCAGTTGGTGGCCAAATCAACGTAAAACCAATGTCAGTATAATAAAAAAACGACACCACAATAATAGTTATAAGTAATTGCTTGTTATCACCTAAGCTCCGACAAGCTCAACAACAGCGGGTTTTCTATTTGGTCTTTTAGTTACTAAATTAAGTGCTTAAACCACGCAACAAACCATATACAACAACGTTGAACGTAAGCTCAAAAATACAACTTCGACAATTAATTAGGGGGTAATCTTAAAATCCTCCTAAGTTTTCTGGTCGCTTTTTATTTGTTAGATTTGTGAGGTAACTATATATCTACTCTTATCCCCATCTTTGTAGGTATTTTGCAAGAACCTTTTTCAAATACAACACAAAGGATGAATTTTAAATTAGCAATAATAATACCCTGCTACAATGAATTTGAAAGATTAAACACAGA
>Ga0209654_1000332_pt1 | contig 48122 bp, 55 predicted proteins | sample SaaInl1SG_22_DNA_FD_184646 | JGI IMG/M metagenome (GOLD analysis project Ga0209654, IMG submission 184646) | Marine microbial communities from expanding oxygen minimum zones in the Saanich Inlet - ESP_161SG_22_DNA (SPAdes) (version 2) | ecosystem: Environmental > Aquatic > Marine > Intertidal... | reverse complement strand
CTGACACCAAATCAAATGCATCAACAAAATAAAGTCAAAAGAAAACAATATAAAAGCAAAAAAGGCAGTGATATAAAATCACTACCTTTAGATTATTAATTCTGTAACGCTATTTCAGGACGTCACATAAAAAATTAGATTTTAGTTAATTCCACAAAGTATGGTGGGTTATATGCACCTCCTGCGGCATTAGCTCTATAGTAATTTAATCTTATTGTTTTATTACAGGTACTAAAAGTATTATCAGCAGCCTGACTATCAAAACTAAAAGTATATAATGGGCCAGTTGAAGGAAAAGTTTGATAAACTGCCTCTTGTGCTGTACTTACGTGTATAACTGCAGGGTTAAGAATATCTGAATAATCTAACAGTATAGCTGAAGATCTTCCAGCTCCATATAAATTTGTTAATAATAGTGTGTTAGGTTCAGATCCAGCAGTTATAGTAACTTCAGGTCCAGGAGTTACACTGGCAAAATCTGTTGTTGATTGCATTGCCGAATAAGTTCCATAAAAATCTTCTATCACAAGAGGACAAAATCTCTCTAAAGTTACAGTGTATACACCATTCTCTATAACTGCATCACTACTTCCAGCAATACTACTTAAATTTAATACTAAATTTACAGCACCTGATTCAGGTAAACCATCATAAAGACCTACTACAGTAGCTGTAGCTGTATATTCACCTGCCGGAATTGTGAAATCTGTAATTGTATATTGAGAAATGTCTGCTGTAGACGATTCATCTATTTCAACAGCGATAGTTCTATCAGAAGTTGATGAAGTTGTAACTTCTACAGTAATATCAGTAGAACTTACTCCTGTATTATTTACAGGAATTGTAGCACTATTTCCTGAAAACCTTGCTAAAGTTTGACCCGTAGTTGGATCAAAAGTAACGTTTTCTGCATCTCCACAACTCATAAAAAGAGAAGTAAAAACCAAACTAATTGCTATTAATATTTTACTTGTTTTCATTTTTTTTTTTTTAAATTATTCGTTATAACCTGGGTTTTGTTGCTCTCTAAGAGCCGGATTACCATTAAATTCTATAAGTGGTAATGGTAAAGTAAATCTGTAATCATCTGGAGCTAAAGATGGAGTCATATTGAATGTAGAAGCATCTAAAGGATCTCTTACAGCTCCTTGGTTTGCTCTAACCCCTAAACGCTTAATATCTTTCCATCTATGACCTTCAAATGCAAATTCTACTCTTCTTTCATTTAGAATTGCCGCAAATGCTTCTGTTGCGTTTGCGTAACTAGGTAATGGTTGGTCAGAACCAAAACGTGCATCCCTAAGTTGTTTAATTGCAGATGCTGTAGAATTGGTAGCACCATTAAAATCACCTCTATCAGCATATACTTCAGCTAAAATAAGTAACATCTCAGAAGATCTAAATACTTTTAAATCATTTAATAAGTTTTGAGCTGCAATACCTGGGTGTTTAGCAATAATTAGTACATCATCTTCAAAATAGTCTGCAGTGTTTTGGTAATCAGGAGAAACAATTGAAGATTCAGCTAAACATGTATCGTATCTGATATCATCTTCATCAAATAAATTAAAAAGACTTCTATTAAATTCATAATAAGCACCACCACCAATTGTAGCATTTACAAAGGCAAAAACACCACCAACCCATCCAGAGGCTGCCACAGAACCTGAACCAGGTTGAGCATCATAAGGTCCATTAAAAACTCTTTTAAACTTAAATATTACTTCCCCATCACTTTGGTCTGTAAACATTAATCTATAATTAATTCTATCTGCAAGTGGGTATTTAGCTAACAACGCATTTGCATTAACTTCTGCGGCAGTATAATCTTGTCTGTAAGCTCCAATTCTCGCTCTTAAAGCTGTAACAAAATCTTTAGAAACAAATGTTACGTTCGATTCAGTTTGTAAAAGAGACATTGCTTTATCTAAGTCTTCTTCAATTAACTGAAATACTTCGCCATTTGTACTACGTAAACTTTGGTCTGTAATAGAAGGAACATAGTCCATTTTAATTACAGCCAATGCATTATCATCTGTATAATCTGTAGAGTAATAACATAATAATTGGAAATGAGAATACGCTCTTAATGCGTAAGCTTGTCCCAAAATATCATTTTTTTGTACTGTTTCTGCTGCATCTTTAGGAACAACAAATTCTGAAGCCTCAATTAGTCTGTTTACAGCATTTAATTCGTCATAACCGTTTAACCAAAAAGTACTTGCAGCAGCAGAACCTGCATTTAAGTTGAATACATGTCCTGTAGTTCTTCCTTGGCCACCTGTTGCAACACCCTCTGCAACCTCATCAGTATAATTAGCTGCCATTGCAATTTCTCTAACTAAATCATATTCAGTATATGCTCCAATTAAGCCATCTTGCAGGTCTCCAACAGTCTCAAAAGTAACTTCTGGTGTTAAACGACCAACTTGTTCAATATCTATTGCATTATCACACTTATAAAAAGTAGCAATTGATAATAGTAAAAAGTATTTAATATATTTTTTCATTTTTGTTATTTTTTAAAGTCCAAATTCAATACCAAAAGAGATAATTCTCGGTGTAGGATATGTTAAGCCAGTTGTTCTAGAAGAAGGATCAAACCCTCTAAATTGTGTTAAAGTAAATAAGTTTTCTGCATTACCAAAAATTCTAATATTACTGAATCCTGCGTTAGAAAGAAATTTACTAGGAACGTTATAACCTGCGGTTATAAAACGTAAGCGTAAAAAGTCTCTATTAACTACAAATCTATCTGAACTAAATAAGTCATTTGATACATTTAAGCTTGGAATATCTGTAATTCTGTTAGTTGGTGTCCATGCTCTAGATAAATCATTTGATAAGTTGTAGTTACCAATATTTAAAGGATCAATATACCTAGCGTAATCTATATCTGAGAAATCTACTCCTATTGTATAATTAAATTGAGTCTGTAAAAAGAATCCTTTATAATCAAAATTTAAACTAAAACTACCTTGAGCTTCTGGAGTTAAATTTTTCCCAGTCCATACTCTGTCGGTATCTGCATCCGGTGTTTCAGTTAAATTATCATCAGCATCCAAAAATAGTAAATTACCATTTGCTGGGTTTACACCTGCATATCTAATTTCAAATCTTTCATATATTGGACCACCATTTCTACCAATACCAATAATTTCACCATCTTCATTTGGAATATCTCCTAAATAGTTGTCATTAATGTTGGCAACAGCATTAAAAGTTAATTTCATCTTATTATTTCTAATAATATCATAACTTAAATTTAAATCGAAACCATTATTAAAAAGACTACCTACATTAGAATTTATTGCTGTAACAGATGTTACAGCAGATACAGGTAAACTTTGAAATAAATCTTCAGTCTTTTTTCTATAGTAGTCTACAGAACCTCTTAGTCTATTATTAAAAAGTCCAAAATCTACACCAACGTTAAATTGTCCTACAGTTTCCCACTTTAAAGCATCGTTTCCAATTTGGGCTAAGAAAATTGAATTTTGAGATTGGTAACCAGTTCCAGTTCCAAAAAAACTAAATGCTAAATCTGGTGCAGAAAAATAATCTGCTCCAGAAATTCTCTGATTTCCAGAAGTACCATAAGATGCTCTTAATTTTAAGTTATTAAAAAAAGAATCTTCCATAAAACTTTCTTGGTCAATATTCCATCTACCAGAAACAGACCAAAAAGTACCCCATCTGTTTGTTGTTGCAAATCTATAAGATGCATCTCTTCTTATTGTTGCATATATCCCATACTTAGAGTCGTAATCATAATCAGCAGTTGCAAAATATGAAAATAGACCAGCATCTAATCTTTGAGCGAATACTGTATCAACATTGGCATCATCATCTGGATTATCATCTATAAATCCTGCATCGTCTCCAGGGAAAAATGTCTTTGGGTTCAAACCATTAGCAGTAAATCCAAAAGCTCTTCTATGTGCTTTAAAATATTCTGCGTAAGCACCTACTGTAATGTCGTGTTTTTCATAAGTTTCATTCCACACCAAAGATGTAGTTGTGTTAAATGCAGCGTTTCTAGTATTAGACTGGCTATTATAACCATCTACAGCAGGATTAAAACGTAACTGGTTTCTAGAAATTGGCTCTTGAGCATCTAAAAAGGTTAAATCTTCATAATCAACACCAGAAACAATTCCAGCGGTTACACTTTCAGAAATATTTACGTTAGCATTTAAAGATGCAATAATTTTTAATTCCTCTCTTAATGCTGTAGATGTTCTTAGTTTATCTGTAGTATAATATGGTCCTAAATTTAAAAAGAAATTACCTGCTAATTCCTGACTTGTAGGTTGCTCCTCTACTGTAAGATATGGTAATGATAGATAAGCACCAAAAAAAGGATTTTGATTTACACCATTTGTACCTACTGAAGTTGGCGTATTATTTTGAGAATAGTTTACAGAAACATTTGTTCCATAACTAAATTTCCCAGAACTACCATTTAAATTATTTCTAAAGTTAAAACGCTTTAAATTACTATCACGTAAAACACCATCTTGATTAAAGTAACCAATAGATGTATATTGAGAACCTTTTTCTCCACCACTTGAAAGAGTTATTGTGTGATTTTCAGTTTGTCCTGTTGTCATAAAAGTATTTAACCAATCTGTGTTAGGCAAGGCTGCAATTTCGCTATCAGTTAAAGGTGAACCTTTACCTGGAAAAAAAGCACCAGCGGCACTACCAATATTGTTACCATTTCCAAATCCAAAACCATAAGTTCTTTCTAAAGTAGCTAATTCTTGAGAATTCATTAAGTCATAATTGTTGCCTTGTAAAGAAGAGTAGCTTAATATCCCTGTGTAACCAATCTTTAACTTAGAGTTTGTTTTACCTCTTTTAGTTTTAATAACAACAACTCCATTTGCACCTCTACTTCCATAGATGGCTGTTGCACCTGCATCCTTTAATACTGTTACAGATTCAATTTCATTTTGATTTAAACTTCTAAAATTATCTTCATTAATTGGTACACCATCCATAATAAATAATGGTTCAGTATTACCGTTGATAGAATTTACACCTCTTAATTGAACTAAAGAGTTAGCTCCAGGTTGTCCAGAGTTTGTAGAAATATCCAAACCTGGTACTTGACCAGATAGTGTTTGAACAATACTTCCATTAGGTCTATCTTCTATTGTTGCTGCAGATAATTGACTAGATGCTGTTGCTGTTTTCTTTAAACTAGTAGTAGTGTAACCTGTAACTACTATTTCTTCTAAAACATTTGTGTCTTCTACCAGAGTAATATTTATAACATTAGCATTTCTGATAGTTTTTTCTACTGCTTTGTAACCTAGGTATCTAAAAACTAATACATCACCTCTTTTTGCTTTAATAGAATATCTACCATTAAAATCAGTATCTGTACCGGTATTAGTACCTTTAATTAAAACACTTACTCCTGGTAAACTTCCTGAGCTATCAGTAACTTTACCTGAAATAGTTTTTTGCTGTGCAAACGAAATTTGCACGACCAACGCCAGTAATAGCGTTAAAATTCCATTAAACTTTGTCTTCATTTGTATAATTATTTGAATTAATTAATTACAAAAATCTTAAATTAATCTTAAATAAACAATTTTTTAACATTAAAATGTATAATTAAGTTAACAATTTTATGAATATCATATTCTTGTGGGTGATAGTTTTTACATTAAAATAAATTAATCCAATTAATTAGTAATTGTGTATTCTTGAAATTTATAGAGCTATTTAAATTAACAGGTACAGCTGCTGTAATATTTATTTGAGATGTTTTGGTGTTAAAGAGGTAGCCCAATCCAAAAGCAAATCGTTTTTCTTTGTTGTTAATTGTTTCAAAAAATGCGAAGTCAGTAATTGTGTATAAATATGATTTTTGTGATGTTAAATATCGAAACTCAATATTTTGTGTTGTATAATTTTTACTAAAAATACTTTGTATTGCATAGCCTCTAATTGTTTTTGGGCCACCTATTCTAAAAAGTTCATTGAATAAATAACTTTTAGAATTTAGAATACCTACTTTGTTTTTTAGATATATAAAGCTTCTATCACTCAGTTTTAAATAATGTTTTATTGTTGTTTCTATTTTTGTTTGGTTTGTTGTTTTACTTAAGTTTTTTCTCTTTCCAAAACTGGTTTCAATTCCAAAATAAAACTTGCTATCTCTTAGAAAATAGTTTTGTTTGTCATTGTATTGATATCCTACTCCAGTCAAAAATGTATTGAAAGATTCTAAATTATTTTCAATGTTTGTTCCAGTTAATTTTTCTGATTTTTCATTATTAATAAAAAAAGAAAATTCAGATTTATAGTTAATGGCATAATTCAGTTTTATGTTGAATAATGAATTTAGAAAAGTGGAGTCTTGTTTGTAAATAGAGAATTTTATTTCTGGAGATATTTTTGATTTAAATATGAAGGGTTTTTTAGTTCTTATTGCAAGTTCTTGTCTTTCATTACCATAATTATTCCATTTTAAATTAAAACTTTCTCCTTTACTTAATATATTATTTAATTTCAAGTCTAAATATCCGTTAAAGTTAACGCTTCCGTTTTCTTGGGTAGATAAATTTATAAGTCCATCAAAACTATTATTTTTTCTTTTTTTTAGATACATATATATAATAGTAGAATCTTTTGTAAATAGAACTTCGGGTTTTTTAATTTCCTCTACAAAATTTAGTGATCTTGTTAAATTAGATATAGAGTTTAGTTTCTTGTTGTTAAAAATGGAACTTTCATTTAATTTGAAATAGTTTTTTAAAAATGATTTTGGAAATTTATCATATCCTCTAACTATAACTTTGTTAATTTTTCTTTGTTTCGATTGATTAATTTTTAATTGAGAAATTAATGTGTCGTTTTTAATTCTACTATTTTCTAAAACTAGTTTTGTAAACGAGTTTCCTTTTGCTTCAAAATTTGCCGATAATAAATTTAGAGTCTTTTCTAATACAGATATTTTTATAATGAGTTCCTCTTTTCTTGGATCTTCAAAACTAATTTTCGCAAAATTTATTTTTTCATTAAAAGTTATATAAGCAATTGTTTTTTCTTTTCTTTTGATTATACTATCAATCTTATTTAAAAAATATCCGTCTTTTTTTATTTTAGATAAATATTTCATTATTTCTCTAGATAAGCTAATACTATCTACATGCTTTTTTTTGTAGTCATATTTATATGTAAGCAAAGAGTCTTGTTTTTTGCTAGAAGTAATTTTTAGTTCAATTTCTTGCGAAGAAAAATTTGTAAGTGCTGATAAGCCTAGTAAAAAAATAAAAAAAAGTAATTTCTTTCTGCTCAAAATGCTTGTTCTGTTTTAGTGTCAAATGTATGTTAATTGCCTTAATTTTATAAATAAAAAAGGTTTTTTAAAAAATAACTCACTGATATTTGAATAATTAGAAATTAGTTGTACATTTGCAGACCCTTAAAATTAAGGGAATGTTTAATATAAACGAAAAACAGTAATTATTTAGTATGCCAACTATTCAACAATTAGTTCGTAAAGGAAGAACCAAAATAACTAAGAAGAGTAAATCGGCTGCTTTGTCGTCTTGTCCTCAAAGACGTGGAGTTTGTACTCGTGTTTATACTACAACGCCAAAGAAACCTAACTCAGCAATGCGTAAAGTTGCCAGAGTTAGATTAACAAATGGTAATGAGATAAATGCGTACATTCCAGGAGAAGGACATAACCTACAGGAGCACTCGATAGTATTAGTTAGAGGTGGAAGGGTAAAAGATTTGCCAGGTGTAAAATATCACGTAGTACGTGGTGCATTAGATACAGCAGGTGTTGAGGGTAGAACCCAACGTAGATCTAAGTACGGAGCAAAACGCCCAAAAAAGTAAAGTATTAATTAACTTTTTTAATGTAAAGACATGAGAAAAAGAAGAGCGAAAAAAAGAGTCCTTTTACCGGATCCAAAGTTTAATGACCAGTTAGCAACACGCTTTGTTAACAATTTAATGTGGGATGGTAAAAAGTCTGTAGCGTTCAAAGTTTTCTATGATGCACTAGATATCGTAGAAGAAAGAAAAGGAGAAGAAGAAAAATCAGCCTTAGAAATTTGGAAAGATGGTTTGTCAAATGTAATGCCTCACGTAGAAGTAAGATCTCGTAGAGTAGGTGGTGCAACGTTTCAAATTCCAATGCAAATTAGACCAGACCGTAAAGTGTCTATGGCTATAAAATGGATGATTTTATACGCAAGAAAGCGTAATGAAAAAACAATGGCGCAACGTTTAGCAGCTGAAATTTTAGCAGCAGCCAAAGAAGAAGGGGCAGCCGTTAAAAAGAAAACAGATACTCATAAAATGGCAGAGGCTAACAAAGCATTCTCTCACTTTAGATTTTAATAGAAATGGCTAGAGATTTAAAATTCACAAGAAATATAGGTATTGCAGCTCATATTGATGCTGGTAAAACCACAACAACAGAACGTGTATTGTACTATACTGGTGTTTCTCATAAAATTGGAGAAGTACACGATGGTGCAGCTACAATGGACTGGATGGAACAAGAGCAAGAAAGAGGTATTACAATTACTTCTGCAGCTACCACTTGTACATGGCAGTTTCCATTAGAAAATGCACAACCAACTCCAGAAACAAAAGGATACCACTTTAATATTATTGATACTCCTGGTCACGTAGATTTTACAGTAGAAGTAAATAGATCTTTACGTGTATTAGATGGTTTGGTGTTTTTGTTTTCAGCAGTTGATGGTGTTGAGCCACAATCTGAAACAAACTGGAGGTTAGCAGATAACTATAAAGTCCCAAGAATCGGTTTTGTAAACAAAATGGATCGTCAAGGATCTGACTTTTTAGCTGTTTGTCAACAAGTAAAAGATATGTTAAAGTCAAATGCAGTACCAATTGTTTTAAATATTGGTGATGAGGATGAGTTTAAAGGTATCATAGATTTAGTTAAAAACCGTGCTATTATTTGGCATGATGAAACTCAGGGTGCAACATTTGATGTTGTAGAGATTCCTGAAGATATGAAAGAAGAAGCTCGTAAATATCGTGCACTTTTAATTGAAGAAGTAGCAAGTTATGATGAGAATCTTTTAGAAAAATTCATGGAAGATGAAGATTCTATTACAGAAGAAGAAGTGCATGCTGCATTAAGAGCTGCTGTAATGGATATGGCTATCATTCCAATGATTTGTGGTTCTGCATTTAAAAATAAAGGTGTTCAGTTTCTTTTAGATGCTGTTTGTCGTTATTTGCCATCACCTTTAGATAAAGAAGGTATTGTAGGTGTAAATCCAGATACAGATCAAGAAGAATTACGTAAACCAGATGTTAAAGAGCCGTTTGCGGCATTAGCATTTAAAATTGCAACAGACCCATTTGTTGGTCGTTTAGCATTCTTTAGAGCGTATTCGGGTCGTTTAGATGCTGGTTCTTACGTTTTAAATAATCGTTCTGCTAAAAAAGAACGTATCTCTCGTATTTATCAAATGCATGCCAATAAGCAAAATGCAATTGAATATATTGAAGCTGGAGATATTGGTGCAGCTGTAGGTTTTAAATCAATTAAAACTGGTGATACATTATCTGATGAAAAGCATCCTATTGTTTTAGAATCAATGGATTTTCCAGATCCAGTAATTGGTATTGCTGTAGAGCCTAAAACAAAAGCAGATGTTGATAGATTAGGTATTGGTTTAGGTAAATTAGCAGAAGAAGATCCAACTTTTACAGTTAGAACAGATGAGGCATCAGGGCAAACTATTATATCTGGTATGGGTGAGCTTCACTTAGATGTAATTGTAGACCGTTTAAAGCGTGAGTTTAAAGTAGAAGTAAATCAAGGTCAGCCTCAGGTTGAGTATAAAGAAGCTATTACTGCTGCTGCAGATCATAGAGAGGTATATAAAAAGCAATCTGGTGGTCGTGGTAAATTTGCAGACATTGTATTTACTATGGAGCCTGCAGACGAAGGTGTTCAAGGTTTACAATTCGAATCGATTATTAAAGGTGGTAACGTTCCTAAAGAATTTGTACCATCTGTAGAGAAAGGTTTTAAAGAAGCAATGAAAAACGGTCCATTAGCAGGTTATGAAATGGATTCTATGAAAGTTACTTTAAAAGACGGTTCATTCCACGCGGTAGATTCAGATCAATTATCTTTTGAGTTAGCAGCTAAATTAGGTTTTAAAGCCGCAGCGAAAGCAGCTCAAGCTAAAATTATGGAACCCTTAATGAAGTTAGAAGTACTAACTCCAGAAGAAAATATGGGTGACATTGTTGGAGATTTAAATAGAAGAAGAGGTCAAGTAAACGACATGAGTGATAGAGCAGGATCAAAAGTGGTAAAAGCTTTAGTTCCTTTATCTGAAATGTTTGGTTATGTTACTGCTTTAAGAACAATGTCTTCTGGTAGAGCAACTTCTACGATGGAATTTTCTCACTATTCAGAAACTCCTTCTAATGTTTCAGAAGATGTAATTGCAAAAGCAAAAGGATAACCTACTAAATTATACAAGATGAGTCAAAAAATTAGAATAAAATTAAAGTCTTACGATTACAATTTAGTAGATAAATCTGCTGAAAAAATTGTAAAGACGGTAAAAAGTACTGGTGCTGTAGTAAACGGACCAATACCTTTGCCAACACATAAAAAAATATTTACAGTATTGCGTTCTCCGCACGTAAATAAAAAATCAAGAGAGCAATTTCAATTAGCTGCTTACAAAAGATTATTAGATATTTATAGTTCTTCTTCAAAGACTATTGATGCTCTAATGAAACTTGAGTTACCAAGTGGTGTTGAAGTGGAAATTAAAGTGTAATGCAACTTTACTTTTTCTTGAGAAAAGTGTGAAGTTGAATACATACCGATCTTGATTTAGAATCTAAATTAAAATCAAAAAGTACATAACTTTCGGTTTAATTTTGTTAAACCGAAAGTTTTTAATACTTTTGCAACCCGAAATAGAGTAGGGTTAGGCTGTTTCTGAATTAAATTTCAGTAACGGTAACATGTCCAGAGCGTTTCGCGAAGGAAAAACGGAAAAACAAAATCAGCGTTGAATTTGTTTTGCGCTGTTTTTTTTGAAAGAAACTCAAAGGATTTTAGAAACTATCGTTTCAAAAAAATAATATTAATTAGACGCGCTGGAAAATTTATCTATTCGTCTAAAATTTTAACTAAATGTCTGGGTTAATAGGAAGAAAAATTGGAATGACCAGCTTATTTGATGAAAACGGGAAAAATATTCCTTGTACAGTAATTGAAGCAGGTCCATGCGTTGTTACCCAAGTCAGAACCGAAGAGGTTGACGGATACAATGCGTTGCAACTTGGTTTCGATGACAAAAAAGCAAAAAGTTCTAACAAAGCGTTAGATGGTCACTTTAAAAAAGCTGGCACAACTGCTAAGAAGAAAGTCGTTGAATTCCATGGATTTGAAGAAGAGTACAAACTTGGAGACTCTATTACAGTAGAGCACTTCGTAGAAGGAGAGTTTGTAGATGTTTCTGGAGTTTCTAAAGGAAAAGGTTTTCAAGGTGTAGTAAAACGTCACGGATTTGGTGGGGTTGGTCAAGCTACACATGGTCAACATAACCGTTTAAGAGCACCAGGTTCTATTGGAGCTGCATCTTATCCTGCAAGAGTATTCAAAGGAATGCGTATGGCAGGAAGAATGGGTGGAGATAAAGTGAAAGTACAAAACTTAAGAGTATTAAAAGTAGTTGCTGAAAAGAACCTACTTGTTGTTAAAGGAGCTGTTCCTGGACACAAAAATGCTTTTGTAACTATTCAGAAATAATGAAAGTAGCAGTTTTAGATATTACAGGAAAAGATACAGGTAGAAAAGTTGAACTTTCTAAAGATGTATTCGGAATTGAGCCTAATGATCATGCTATTTATTTAGATGTAAAACAATACTTGGCAAACCAACGTCAAGGAACACATAAATCTAAAGAAAGAGCAGAAATATCAGGTTCTACAAGAAAGATAAAAAAACAAAAAGGTACTGGTACTGCAAGAGCAGGTTCTATCAAGTCTGGTGTTTTTAGAGGTGGAGGTCGTATGTTCGGTCCAAGACCAAGAAATTATTCTTTTAAATTGAATAAAAACTTAAAGCGTTTAGCACGTAAGTCTGCTTTAAGTATACAAACAAACGATAAAAATTTAGTTGTTGTAGAAGATTTTAATTTTGAAAATCCAAAAACAAAAAACTTCGTTAATGTTTTAAAAGCATTACAGTTAGATACTAAAAAATCTTTGTTTGTTTTAGATAATGAAAATACAAATGTGTATTTATCATCACGTAATTTAAAAAACTCTAAAGTAATCAAAGCTTCAGAAATTAATACTTATGGTGTTTTAAACGCTAATAAAGTAATTATTACAGAAGGATCTTTAGAAGGTATTAATACAAACTTAAGCAAATAGGGATTCATGAGTATTTTAATAAAACCTATTATTACGGAAAAAGCTACAAACGATAGTGAATTATATAATCGTTATGCGTTTGTTGTAGATAGTAACGCTAATAAAGTAGAAATCAAGCATGCTGTAGAAACAGCTTATGGTGTTTCTATTTCTAGTGTAAAAACTTTAAACTATCCAATTAAAAGAAATACAAAGTTTACTAAAAAAGGTTTAGTTACTGGTATTAAAAGCGGATACAAAAAAGCTATTGTACAATTAGCAGAAGGAGAAAGTATTGATTTTTATAACAATCTTTAAGAAAGACAAAAATGTCAGTTAGAAAATTAAAACCAATAACACCAGGTCAGCGTTTTAGAGTTGTAAATGGGTTCGACACCATAACAACTGATAAGCCGGAAAAAAGTTTACTTGTTCCGAAAAAAAGATCTGGAGGTCGAAACAATCAGGGAAGAATGACAACACGTAATATTGGTGGTGGTCATAAACAAAAATACCGTCTTATCGATTTTAAAAGAGATAAGCAAGGTGTTCCTGCAACAGTAAAAACAATAGAGTACGATCCAAATCGTACAGCTTTTATTGCACTATTAAGTTATGCTGATGGAGAAAAGCGTTATGTAATTGCACAAAACGGTTTAAAAGTAGGTCAAACAGTTATTTCAGGACAAGGTGTTGCACCAGAGATTGGAAATGCAATGACATTAAATGAAATTCCTTTAGGAACTACTATTTCTTGTATAGAATTACGCCCTGGTCAAGGTGCTGTTATGGCACGTTCTGCAGGTTCTTTTGCACAGTTAATGGCAAGAGAAGGTAAATATGCAACCGTTAAATTACCTTCTGGTGAAACAAGATATATCTTGTTAACTTGTATGGCAACAATTGGAGTTGTATCTAATTCAGATCACCAATTACTTGTTTCTGGTAAAGCGGGTAGATCTAGATGGTTAGGTAGAAGACCAAGAACAAATGCAGTTAGAATGAACCCAGTAGATCACCCAATGGGTGGTGGAGAAGGACGTTCTTCTGGAGGTCATCCAAGATCTAGAAACGGTATACCTGCTAAAGGATTTAAGACTAGATCTAAGACAAAAGCTAGTAATAAGTATATTTTAGAACGTAGAAAGAAATAATAAGTTATGGCAAGATCATTAAAAAAAGGACCTTACGTTCACTATAAATTAGAGAAAAAAGTGTTAGCTAATGTAGAAGCTGGTAACAAAACAGTAATTAAAACTTGGTCAAGAGCAAGTATGATTACACCAGATTTTGTAGGGCAAACAATTGCAGTTCATAATGGGCGACAGTTTGTACCAGTATATGTTACAGAAAACATGGTAGGGCACAAATTAGGCGAATTTTCACCAACTCGTTCTTTTAGAGGACACGCTGGTGCAAAAAATAAAGGTAAAAAATAGTAGGCAATGGGAGTTCGTAAAAAAAATATGGCAGATCAGTTAAAAGAAGCTAGAAAGCAACGTGCTTTTGCAAAGCTTACTAACTGTCCTACATCACCAAGAAAAATGCGTTTAGTAGCAGATCAAGTAAGAGGTGTAGAAGTTGAAAAAGCACTACAAATCTTAAAATTCAGTCCTAAAGAAGCATCTAGAAATTTAGAAAAATTGTTAATGTCTGCAATTGCAAACTGGCAAGCTAAAAACGAAGACGCAACAATAGAAGACGCTGGATTATACGTAAAAACTATTTGCGTAGATAGTGCAGGAATGTTAAAAAGACTAAGACCAGCTCCACAAGGACGTGCTCATAGAATTCGTAAGCGTTCTAATCACGTTACTTTAGAGTTAGGAAGTAAAAATTTAAGTAATTAATCTAAGTAGAAATGGGACAAAAAACGAATCCAATAGGAAATCGATTAGGAATCATCAGAGGTTGGGAATCTAACTGGTACGGTGGTAATGACTACGGAGATAAAATTGCAGAAGATGATAAGATAAGAAAGTATATTCATGCTAGATTATCTAAAGCAAGTGTATCAAGAGTAATTATAGAGCGTACTTTAAAACTTGTAACCGTTACTATCACTACAGCACGTCCAGGTATCATTATTGGTAAAGGAGGTCAAGAGGTAGACAAGTTAAAAGAAGAGCTTAAAAAAATTACGGGTAAAGAAGTTCAAATTAATATTTTCGAAATCAAACGTCCAGAATTGGATGCAAGATTAGTAGCAACAAGTGTTGCTCGTCAAATAGAAAACAGAATTTCTTATAAGAGAGCAATTAAAATGGCAATTGCTGCAACTATGCGTATGAACGCTGAAGGAATTAAAATTCAAATTTCAGGACGTTTAAACGGTGCTGAAATGGCACGTTCAGAGCATTTTAAAGAAGGTAGAATTCCTCTTTCTACTTTTAGAGCAGATATTGATTATGCTCTTGTAGAGGCTCATACTACATACGGAAGATTAGGTGTGAAAGTATGGATCATGAAAGGCGAAGTTTATGGTAAAAGAGAATTATCTCCTTTAGTAGGATTGTCTAAGAAGCAATCTGCTGGTAAAGGTGGTGATAGATCTAAACGTCAACCTCGTAGAAGAAAATAATTTTTAAATTAGAAATTAAAAATGTTACAGCCAAAAAGAGTAAAATACCGTAAGGTACAGAAGGCGAAAGGGAATATGACTGGGAATTCTCAAAGAGGAAACCAACTATCTAATGGTATGTTTGGTATCAAATCTTTAGACCAGAACTTATTAACTTCACGTCAAATTGAAGCAGCTCGTATCGCGGCAACACGTCATATGAAAAGAGAGGGGCAACTTTGGATTAAAATATTTCCAGACAAGCCTATCACTAAAAAGCCTCTAGAGGTACGTATGGGTAAAGGTAAGGGTGCACCAGATCATTTTGTTGCAGTAATTAAACCAGGTAGAATTTTGTTTGAAGTTGGTGGAGTACCAATGGATGTTGCAAAAGAAGCTTTACGTTTAGCTGCACAGAAACTTCCTGTAAGAACGAAGTTTGTGATCGCAAGAGATTTTGATATTAACGCTTAATTCTATATATAATGAAACAATCAGAAATCAAAGAATTATCTATAGCCGATCTTAATGAAAAGCTTGGAGCGTTGCAAAAGAATTATACTGATCTTAAGATGGCTCATGCAATAACTCCTTTAGAGAACCCATTGCAATTGAGAAGCTTAAGAAGAACTGTAGCAAGAATTGCAACAGAATTAACAAAAAGAGAATTACAATAATTCTATAGTCAGTTTTAAAGATGGAAAAAAGAAATCTTAGAAAAGAGAGAATTGGTGTTGTTTCTAGTAACAAAATGGAAAAATCTATTGTTGTTTCTGAAACTAAAAGAGTAAAACACCCAATGTACGGAAAGTTCGTATTAAAGACTAAGAAGTACGTTGCACACGACGAACAGAATGATTGCAACGAAGGAGATACTGTTAGAATCATGGAAACAAGACCTATGAGTAAATCTAAACGTTGGAGATTAGTAGAAATCCTAGAAAGAGCTAAATAATATGTTACAGACAGAATCAAGATTAAAAGTAGCAGATAATACTGGAGCTAAAGAAGTTTTAGTTATTAGAGTTTTAGGAGGTACAAAAAAACGTTACGCAAGCATTGGCGACAAGATTGTAGTAAGTGTTAAATCTGCAACTCCTAACGGAACTGTAAAAAAAGGTCAAGTATCTAGAGCAGTTGTTGTAAGAACTAAAAAAGAAGTAAGACGTAAAGATGGGTCATATATCAGATTTGATGACAATGCTTGTGTTCTTTTAAACCCTACAGAGGAAATGAGAGGAACACGTGTATTTGGACCTGTTGCCCGTGAACTTCGTGAGAAACAATTCATGAAAATAGTATCATTAGCACCTGAAGTGCTTTAAATTATCATAAAATGAAGAAGTTTAAATTAAAGTCAGGAGATACTGTAAAAGTTATTGCAGGAGATCATAAAGGATCTGAAGGTAAGGTTTTACAAATCATAAAAGATAAAGATAGAGTATTGGTAGAAGGTGTAAACTTAGTTTCTAAGCATACCAAACCAAGTGCTCAAAATCCTCAAGGTGGTATTGTAAAAAAAGAAGCTTCACTTCATATATCTAATGTTATGTTAGTAGAAGATGGTGTTGCTGTAAGAGTAGGTTATAAAGTTGATGGAGATACTAAAACTAGAATCTCTAAAAAAACTAAAAAATAAGAATAATCATGAGTTACGTACCAAGATTAAAAGCAGAATACAAAGAAAGAGTGATAAAAGCTCTTATTGAGGAATTCAGTTATAAGAATGTAATGCAAGTACCAAAATTAGAAAAAATAGTTGTTTCTAAAGGTGTTGGTGCTGCAATTGCAGATAAGAAATTAATAGATTATGCAGTAGAAGAATTGACTACAATTACAGGTCAAAAAGCGATTTCTACAATGTCTAAAAAAGACGTTGCATCATTTAAATTACGTAAAGGAATGCCAATTGGTGCAAAAGTTACGTTAAGAGGTGATAAAATGTATGAGTTTTTAGATAGATTAGTTACAGCTTCTTTACCTCGTGTAAGAGATTTTAACGGCATAAAAGCTAACGGTTTTGATGGTAGAGGTAATTACAATTTAGGAATTACTGAACAAATCATTTACCCAGAAATTAATATTGATCAAGTTAAAAAAATCAATGGAATGGATATTACTTTTGTAACATCTGCAGACACTGATAAAGAAGCAAAATCATTATTAGCAGAACTAGGTTTACCATTTAAAAAAAATTAGATAATGGCTAAAGAATCAATGAAAGCGCGTGAGCGTAAAAGAGAACGTACAGTTGCAAAATATGCTGAAAAAAGAAAAGCTTTAAAAGAAGCTGGAGATTATGAAGCTTTGCAAAAATTACCAAAAAATGCCTCTCCAATTAGATTACACAACAGATGTAAATTAACAGGGCGTCCAAAAGGATATATGAGACAATTTGGTATTAGTCGTGTTACTTTTCGTGAAATGGCAAATCAAGGTTTAATACCAGGTGTTAAAAAAGCAAGTTGGTAGAAAACATCAATAAATCTTTAAAATAAAAATAGAATGTGTATCTTTGCACGCTCTATTTTTTTTGAGTATAAGAATGTTAACTGATTAAAGGTTCAAAAATCACAGAGAAATCTGTAGTAGAAATAGAGATTTTTGAAAACCGTAGTCGCAATTTAAATAAATATGTATACAGATCCAATTGCAGATTTTCTTACCAGAGTAAGAAATGCTATAGCTGCAGGACACAGAGTAGTGGAAATTCCAGCTTCAAATTTGAAGAAGGAAATGACTAAAATTTTGTTTGATCAAGGGTATATTTTAAGTTATCAATTTAACGCTGATAAAGTTCAGGGTACAATTAAAATAGCTTTAAAATATGACAAAGACACAAAAGAGTCAGTAATTAGAAAAATTCAACGAATCAGTACACCTGGTTTACGTAAGTATGTTGGTTCCTCTGAGATGCCAAGAGTACTTAACGGTCTAGGTATTGCTATTGTTTCTACATCAAAAGGTGTAATGACAAACAAAAAAGCACGTCTAGAAAATGTTGGAGGAGAAGTTTTATGTTATGTTTATTAATCTTTAAGAAATGAGTAGAATAGGAAAAAATCCCGTTAACATTTCACAAGGTGTAGATGTAAACATTAAAGACAATGTAATAACAGTAAAAGGAAAGTTAGGAGAATTATCTCAAACTATTTCTGATGGTATTTCAATTAATATTGAAGATGGCGTTATTACTTTAGATAGAGCTTCAGAGAGTAAAGACCATAAAGCACAACATGGTTTAATGAGAGCTTTAATCAGTAATATGATTGAAGGTGTAAGTAAAGGTTGGACCAAAGAATTAGAATTGGTAGGTGTTGGTTATAGAGCATCAAACCAAGGTCAAAAACTTGACTTAGCGTTAGGTTTCTCTCATAATATCGTTTTAGAATTAGCTCCAGAAGTTAAAGTAGAAACAGTATCAGAAAAAGGGAAAAACCCAATCATTAAATTAACTTCTTTTGACAAACAATTAGTTGGTCAAATAGCTGCAAAGATTCGCTCTTTCAGAACCCCAGAACCATATAAAGGTAAAGGTGTTAAGTTTGTTGGTGAAGTATTAAGAAGAAAAGCAGGTAAATCTGCATAATCATATAATATTATGGCATTATCAAAGCTAGAAAGAAGAGCTAGAATAAAGCGTAGAATCAGAAAGATTGTTTCTGGTACTCCTACCAAACCAAGATTATCGGTTTATAGAAGTAACAAAGAAATTTACGCTCAAATAGTCGACGATGTAAACGGAGTAACATTAGCTTCAGTTTCATCTAGAGATAAAGATATTAAAGCAAACTCTAAATCAGAAGCAGCAGCTGCAGTAGGTAAATCTATCGCAGAAAAAGCTACTAAAGCTGGATTAGAAACAATTGCTTTCGATAGAAATGGTTATTTATACCATGGTAGAGTTAAAGTATTAGCAGAAGCTGCAAGAGAAGCTGGTTTAAAATTTTAAGAAATTATGCAAGGTTATAAAAACGTAGAAAGAGTTAAACCAAGCGGATTAGAGCTTGTTGATAGATTAGTAGGTGTACAACGTGTTACCAAAGTAACAAAAGGTGGTAGAGCATTTGGTTTCTCTGCAATTGTTGTTGTTGGTGATGGTAATGGAGTTGTTGGACACGGATTAGGAAAATCTAAAGATGTTTCTTCTGCAATAGCAAAAGCTGTCGAAGATGCAAAGAAAAATTTAGTAAGAATACCAATTTTAGAAGGTACATTACCTCATGAGCAAAAAGGAAAGTTTGGTGGAGCAAAAATATTCATCAAACCTGCTTCTCCTGGTACAGGAGTTATTGCCGGTGGTGCTGTTCGTATTGTATTAGAGTCTGTAGGTGTACACGATGTATTATCTAAGTCTCAAGGGTCATCAAACCCCCATAATGCAGTAAAAGCAACATTTGATGCTTTATTGCAGTTAAGAAGCGCATCTTCTATTGCTAAGCAAAGAGGTATATCTCTAGAAAAAGTATTTAACGGATAAATCTAAGAACGATGGCAAAAATAAAAGTTACACAAGTAAAAAGTCAAATCGGGCGTTTAAAGAATCAAAAGAGAACTTTAGAGGCATTAGGTTTACGTAGATTAAACCAAACTGTTGAGCATGAGGCAACTCCTTCAATAGTTGGTATGGTAAATAAAGTTTCACATTTAGTTTCTGTAGAGAAATTAAAATAAGATATTTAAAATGAGTAGTTTACATAACTTAACACCGGCAGAAGGATCTGTAAAAAAAGGGAAAAGAATTGCACGTGGTGAAGGTTCTGGACATGGAGGTACTTCCACCAGAGGTCACAAAGGAGCAAAATCTCGTTCAGGTTATTCTAGAAAGATTGGTTTTGAAGGTGGGCAAATGCCACTTCAAAGACGTGTACCTAAATTTGGTTTCACAAATATTAACCGTAAGGAATATCAAGGAATCAACTTAGATAAATTACAATCTTTAGTAGATAGTGGAAAAATAACAGATACAGTAAATTTAGACATTCTTGTTGCTAATAGATTAGCAGGTAAAAATGACCTAGTAAAAATATTAGGTAATGGAGAATTAAAAGCTAAATTAAATATAACTGTACATAAATTTACAGCAACAGCCAAAGCAGCTATAGAAGCAGCAGGAGGTGAAGCTGTTACTTTATAATCTAGTAAATGATGAATTTTATTAATACACTAAAAGATATTTTCAAGATTGAGGAATTAAAAAATAAAATTCTTCTTACTATCGGTCTAATTGCAGTATACCGTTTTATGGCTTCTGTTCCATTACCTGGAATAGACCCATTACAATTATCTGCTTTAAAAGAAAGTACATCTGGAGGTCTTTTAGGATTATTGAATGCATTTACAGGAGGAGCATTTGCTAGAGCGTCAGTAATGGCACTTGGTATTATGCCTTACATTTCTGCATCAATTGTAGTACAGTTAATGGGAATTGCAGTTCCTTATTTACAGAAACTACAAAAAGATGGAGAAAGTGGAAGAAAAAAGATTACACAAATCACAAGATGGTTAACCATTGGTATTACTTTGGTACAAGCACCAACGTATATTACAGCTATTAAAACGCAGTTTGGTCTTGGACCAGAAGCTTTTTTAGTACCAGGTTTAACTTTTTGGATTTCATCAATCATTATTTTAACTGCAGGTACAATTTTTGCCATGTGGTTAGGAGAGCGTATTACAGATAAAGGTGTTGGTAATGGGATCTCATTATTAATTACTGTAGGTATTATTGCGAACTTTCCAGCTGCATTTTTACAAGAATTTCTTGCAAAAACAACAAATGCAGGTGCAGGTGGTTTAATGATGGTTCTTATTGAAATTATTGTTTGGTTTGTAGTAATATTATTAACTGTATTACTAGTTACTGCTGTTCGTAAAATAGCAGTACAATACGCTAGAAGAACTGTTGCAGGTAACATTCAAAATGTTGCTGGTTCTAGAGATTATATTCCTTTAAAGTTAAATGCAGCAGGTGTTATGCCAATTATATTTGCTCAGGCAATTATGTTCTTGCCAATGGCTTTAGGACAAAAGTTTCCTGCCTTAATTGGTTTAACAGATCCTTTTGGATGGCAATACAATGTAATTTTTGCATTATTAATTATCATTTTTAGTTTTTTCTATACAGCAATTACCATTCCTACGAATAAAATGGCTGAAGACTTAAAAAGAAGTGGTGGTTTTATACCAGGCATCAGACCAGGAAAAGATACAGCAGAAAAGTTAGATAGTGTTTTATCGAGAATTACGTTCCCAGGATCGTTATTTTTAGCAGCCCTTTCTATCTTACCAGCAGTTGTTGTTCAATTTGGTGTACAACAAGGTTGGGCTATGTTTTACGGAGGTACTTCCTTAATTATTATGGTTGGTGTAGCAATAGATACCATGCAACAAATTAATTCTTATTTATTAAATCGTCATTACGATGGTTTAATGAAACCAGGAAATAGTAATAGAAAATCGAATAAATAATAGTATGGCTAAGCAATCAGCAATTCAACAAGATGGAACTATAACAGAAGCATTATCAAATGCAATGTTTCGTGTAGAATTAGAAAACGGACATATTGTAACGGCACACATCTCTGGAAAGATGCGCATGCATTATATTAAATTATTACCAGGTGATAAGGTAAAGTTAGAAATGAGTCCTTACGATTTAACAAAAGCAAGAATTACTTACAGATACTAAAAACATAGAACAGATGAAAGTTAGAGCATCAGTAAAAAAGAGAAGTGCCGACTGCAAGATAGTACGCAGAAAAGGTAGATTATACGTAATTAACAAACAAAATCCTAGATTTAAACAAAGACAAGGATAAAGTAAACGTTAGATTTTAAACGTTAGTGTTAGATTTTTTCTAGCAAAACTTATTAAGTTTTACCACTAGCAGTTAAAGGCTAACAACTAATAACTAATTAATATGGCAAGAATAGCAGGTATTGATATTCCAAAGAATAAAAGAGGAGTTATTGCTTTAACTTACATCTTTGGTATAGGAAACAGCAGAGCTAAAAAAGTTTTAGCAGCAGCAAAAGTAGACGAAAGTATTAAAGTTCAAGACTGGACTGATGATCAAATCGCAGCAATTAGAGAGCAAGTAGGTTCTTTCACTATTGAAGGAGAACTACGTTCTGAAGTTCAAATAAGCATTAAACGTTTAATGGACATTGGTTGCCAAAGAGGGATACGTCACAGATTAGGTTTACCTTTAAGAGGACAAAGAACTAAAAACAATTCTCGTACAAGAAAAGGTAAGAGAAAAACAGTAGCTAACAAGAAAAAATAAAGTTAGAGATTAACCTAGTTATGGTGTAGTGTGCCGTATTTTAAATACAACTTACTACACAAAATAACTAAACAGAAAACAATATGGCAAAAGCAAGTTCAAAAAAGCGTAAAGTAATTATCGATGCTATAGGAGAAGCACATGTAACTGCATCTTTTAACAACATCATTATATCTTTAACAAATAAAAAAGGAGACGTAATTTCTTGGTCGTCTGCAGGTAAAATGGGTTTTAGAGGTTCTAAAAAGAATACTCCTTATGCAGCCCAATTAGCAGCAGAAGATTGTGCAAACGTTGCAAAAGAAGCTGGTTTACGTAAAGTAAAAGTTTATGTAAAAGGACCAGGTAATGGTAGAGAATCTGCTATTAGATCAATACATAATGCTGGTATCGAAGTAACAGAAATAATCGATGTTACTCCTATTCCTCATAATGGTTGTCGTCCACCAAAAAGAAGAAGAGTATAATTTGATACATACAAATTATATGCTGAATCATATTCAGCATCCTTATTAACAAATATTATATTTTAATCTGATAGGAATACGATTAGCGAAGGATAAGCCTTAATTCATAATCCCTATCTATAACAAAAACAAAATGGCAAGATATACAGGACCAAAAACTAAAATTGCTCGTAAATTTGGCGAGGCAATTTTCGGAGATGACAAAAACTTCGAAAAAAGAAATTATCCTCCAGGACAGCATGGTAATGCAAGAAGAAGAGGTAAAAAATCTGAATATGCTACTCAATTAATGGAGAAGCAAAAAGCAAAATATACTTACGGTATTTTAGAGCGTCAATTTAGAAACTTATTTAAAGACGCATCTTCTTCACAAGGTATTACAGGTGAAATCTTATTACAATTATGTGAATCTCGTTTAGATAACGTTGTTTACAGAATGGGAATTTCTAATTCTAGAAGCGGAGCACGTCAATTAGTATCTCACAGACATATTACAGTTAATGGTAATATTGTAAACGTACCATCTTACAGATTAAAAGAAGGTGATGTTGTTGCTGTTAGAGAAAAATCTAAATCATTACAAGCAATCGAAGATGCATTAGCATCTAACAACAATGTTTTTGAATGGTTAACATGGAATAACGATACTAAAACTGGTACTTTTGTGAAAGTTCCAGAAAGACTTCAAATTCCAGAAAACATCAAAGAACAATTAATCGTAGAATTATATTCTAAATAATAACTTAACCAAGTTGGTATTTGGCCAAAGGGTTTTTAAGATCTTCTTCAAACTTCTAAACCGCGCAACTAAATAACAAATAAAACGAAGAAAAAATGGCAATATTAAATTTTCAAAAACCTGACAAAGTAATTATGATTGAATCTACAGATTTTTCTGGTAGATTTGAATTTAGACCTTTAGAACCAGGTTTTGGTTTAACAGTAGGTAATGCATTAAGAAGAGTTCTTTTATCTTCATTAGAAGGTTTTGCAATTACATCATTAAGAGTAGATGGTGTAGAGCACGAGTTCTCTACAATACCAGGTGTTGTAGAAGATGTAACAGAAATTATTTTAAATTTAAAACAAGTACGTTTTAAAAAACAAATAGATGAAACTGATAGAGAAACTGTATCAGTATCTGTTTCTGGACAAGAACAATTTACAGCAGGAGATTTGCAAAAATTTATTTCTGGTTTTCAAGTATTAAACCCAGAGTTAGTAATTTGTAATATGGACAAGTCTGTAAAATTAAATGCAGAAATTTCTATCGAAAAAGGTAGAGGTTTTGTACCCGCAGAAGATAATAAAAAAGCAACTGCACCTATAGGAACTATTTTTACAGATTCTATTTACACACCAATTAAGAATGTAAAATATGCAATCGAAAATTATCGTGTAGAACAAAAAACAGATTACGAAAAATTAGTTTTTGACATAGATACAGATGGTTCTATAAACCCAAAAGATGCATTAACAGAAGCTGCAAAAATTTTAATTCACCACTTTATGTTATTCTCTGATGAGCGTATTACTTTAGAGGCTGATGAAATTGCACAGACAGAAACATATGATGAAGAATCATTGCATATGCGTCAGTTATTAAAAACGAGATTAATTGATATGGATTTATCTGTAAGAGCTTTAAATTGTTTAAAAGCAGCAGAGGTAGATACATTAGGAGATTTAGTTTCTTTTAACAAAAGCGATTTGATGAAATTTAGAAATTTTGGTAAAAAATCTTTAACTGAGCTAGAAGAACTAGTTATTGTTAAAGGCTTAAGTTTCGGAATGGATTTAACAAAATATAAATTAGATAGAGATTAATCTTTCATATTTTGCTCCTCAAAATGGGTAGATGCAAGATGAAAGTATAAAACAAACGTCATGAGACACGGAAAAAAAGTAAATCACTTAGGAAGAAAAACAGCGCATAGAAAAGCAATGTTAGCTAATATGGCTTGTTCTTTAATAGAGCACAAGCGTATTAACACAACTGTGGCAAAAGCAAAAGCATTAAGAACTTTTGTAGAGCCATTAATTACTAAATCTAAAGCAGATACAACTCACAATAGACGTATTGTATTCTCTTATTTACGTGATAAATATGCAGTAACAGAACTGTTTAGAGAAATTTCTGTAAAAGTAGCAGACAGACCAGGAGGTTATATTCGTATTATCAAATTAGGAAACCGTCAAGGAGATAATGCTCCTATGGCTATGGTAGAATTAGTAGATTACAACGAAATTTACAATCCAAAAGGTAAAAAAGCTAAAAAATCTACAAGAAGAGGTAGAACTAAAAAAGCTGCAACGGCTCAAGTAGAAGAAACTGCAACAGAAGAAAAATCTGAAGAATAAAAAAAAATGAAAATTTTTTAAATTATATAAAAGGGATAAACGTTTACGTTTATCCCTTTTTTTATATTTTTACAACAACAAACACAAGTATACATCAATGAAATATCAAACTAGAAAAAAAGCATTAGTTTTATTAGCAGACGGAACTATATTTTATGGTAAATCTGTAGGTATAGAAGGAACAGCAACAGGAGAAATTTGTTTTAATACAGGGATGACGGGTTATCAAGAAATCTTTACAGACCCTTCTTACTTTAGACAAATTATGGTAACAGCAAATGCACACATAGGTAATTATGGTGTTAATAATGAAGAAGTAGAATCTGATGGAATTAAAATTTCTGGTTTAGTTTGTAGAAACTTTAGTTTTACACACTCAAGAGCAGATTCTGATGGAAACCTAAAAGATTGGTTCGACACACACAATATTGTTGCCATTTCAGATGTAGATACCAGAGCATTAGTTGCTTATATTAGAGATAATGGAGCTATGAATGCAATAATATCTACAGAGGTTGATAATATTGAAGGTTTAAAAAAACAATTAGCAGAAGTGCCAAGTATGGAAGGTTTAGAACTAGCTTCTAAAGTATCTACAAAAGAGCCTTATTTTATTGGTGATGAAAATTCTGACATAAAAATTTCTGCTTTAGATATCGGTATTAAAAAGAATATTTTAAGAAACTTGGCAAAAAGAGGCGCCTATATTAAAGTATTTCCTTACAATGCAACTTTTGAAGATCTAACAAGTTTTAATCCTAATGGATATTTTATTTCTAATGGACCTGGAGATCCAGAACCCCTAAAAGAAGCACAAGAAGTTGCTAAAGAAATTATTAAAAGAAATTTACCTTTATTTGGTATTTGCTTAGGGCACCAAGTAATTGCTTTGGCAAACGGAATTTCTACTTATAAAATGCACAATGGTCATAGAGGAATTAATCATCCAGTAAAAAACCTATTAACAGGAAAAGGAGAAATTACTTCTCAAAACCATGGTTTTGCTATCAATAGAGAAGAAACAGAAGCCAATAATACTGTAGAAATTACTCATGTACATTTAAACGACCATACTGTAGCTGGAATTAAAATAAAAGACAAACCAATTTTCTCTGTACAATATCACCCAGAAGCAAGCCCTGGACCACATGATTCAGAATATTTATTCGATCAGTTCATAGAAACTATCAAAAAACATTCAAATACAATAGTTTAATACGAGTTTTAGTTTGAAAACGTTTTCGTAACAATCTTTCTAAAACAAAGTAAAACAGTGGCTTATTTTGTAAATTAGCCATCTAAAAATAAATCAATTAAAAAAATATATAATGAGTATTATTATTAGTGTTCATGCACGTCAAATTTTCGATTCAAGAGGAAATCCAACAGTAGAAGTAGATGTAACAACAGAAAGCGGTATTCTTGGTAGAGCTGCTGTACCTTCAGGAGCTTCTACAGGAGAACATGAAGCTGTAGAGTTAAGAGATGGTGGAAAAGATTACATGGGTAAAGGTGTTTTAAAAGCCGTTAAAAATGTAAACGAAATTATTGCAGAAGAATTATTGGGGGTTTCTGTTTTTGAACAAAATGGCATCGATCAATTAATGATTGATTTAGATGGCACACCAAACAAATCTAAATTAGGTGCAAATGCAATTTTAGGTGTTTCTTTAGCAGTAGCAAAAGCGGCAGCTAACGAATTAGGGATGCCTTTATATAGATATATTGGTGGTGTTTCTGCAAATACATTACCAGTACCTATGATGAATATCATTAATGGTGGTTCTCATTCAGATGCGCCAATTGCATTTCAAGAATTTATGGTAATGCCAGTAAAAGCAAAAAATTTTTCTGAAGCAATGCAAATGGGATCAGAAATTTTTCATAACCTAAAAAAGGTTTTACACGATAGAAATCTATCTACAGCTGTAGGTGATGAAGGAGGTTTTGCACCAACATTAGATGGTACAGAAGACGCTTTAGACACGATTGCATTGGCAGTAAAAAATGCAGGTTATGTTTTTGGCGAAGAAGTTAAAATTGCCTTAGACTGTGCTGCTGCAGAATTTTATGTAGACGGTGCTTATGACTATACAAAATTTGAAGGAAGCAAAGGAAAAGTAAGAACAAGCAAAGAGCAAGCAGATTACTTAGCAGAATTAGCAGCAAATTATCCAATTATTTCTATTGAAGATGGTATGGATGAAAATGATTGGGATGGATGGAAATATTTAACTGAAAAAATTGGGGATAAAGTTCAATTAGTAGGGGATGATTTATTTGTTACAAATGTAGAGCGTTTGTCAAAAGGAATCCAGAATGATATTGCAAATTCGATTTTAATTAAAGTAAACCAAATTGGTACTTTAACAGAAACAATTGCAGCAGTAAATATGGCTAAAAATGCAGGTTATACATCTGTGATGTCTCACAGATCTGGAGAAACAGAAGATAATACAATTGCAGATTTAGCAGTTGCATTAAACTGTGGTCAAATAAAAACAGGTTCTGCATCTCGTTCTGATAGAATGGCTAAATACAACCAATTATTAAGAATTGAGGAAGAATTAGGAGCTGTTGCTTATTTCCCTAAAGAGAAAGCTTTTAAAATATAATTTTATAAGAAATAGAATAATTTAAAATTTGTAATTAAATTTTATAATAAAATTAAACCAGTGAAAAATTTTCACTGGTTTTTTTTTGCCAAAAATTTAATAAGTTAATTTTATTTTAAAATATTAAAAATGCATCTAAAGAGATTTTAAAATCATACAAAATATCTTATCTTCGCATTAACAAAAAAAAAGTTAAAAAACAGCAAATGTCAGACACAGCTAAATTAAAATTAGGAGAAAATACGTATGAGTTTCCTTTAATAAAAGGAACAGAAAATGAAGTTGCAATTAATATAAAATCATTAAGAGGTGCAACAAATGGGGTAATTACAATTGATCCTGGTTTCAAAAACACAGGTTCTTGTGAAAGTGCTGTTACTTTTTTAGATGGAGAAAAAGGGATCTTAAGATATAGAGGATATTCCATAGAAGAGCTTGCTGAAAAAGCAAATTTTTTAGAAGTTGCTTATGCTTTAATATTTGGTAATTTACCAACGTCTGAAGAATTAGAAAAATTTCATTCAGATATAAAAGCTCAATCTGTAGTTGATGATGATGTGAAAAAAATTATAGATGCTTTTCCTAAAACAGCCCATCCAATGGGAATTTTATCTTCTCTTACAAGTGCATTAACTGCATTTAACCATTCCTCTGTAAACGTAGATTCAGAAGAGGAAATGTACAATGCAATTGTTAAAATTATGGGTAAATTTCCTGTTTTAGTAGCTTGGACAATGCGTAAAAAACAAGGACTACCTTTAAATTATGGATCTAATTCTTTAGGGTATGTAGAAAATATTATGAAAATGATGTTTGAACAGCCTAATGAAAATTATGAGGTAAATACCATAGTAAAAAATGCCTTAGACAAGTTATTAATTTTACATGCAGATCACGAACAAAATTGTTCAACATCTACTGTAAGAGTTGTAGGTTCTTCTCATGCCGGTTTATTCGCTTCTTTATCTGCAGGAATTTCTGCACTTTGGGGGCCACTTCATGGAGGTGCAAACCAAGCAGTTTTAGAAATGTTAGAGGCAATTAAAGAAGATGGTGGAGATACTAAGAAATATATGGCAAAAGCTAAAGATAAAAATGATCCTTTTAGATTAATGGGCTTTGGTCACAGAGTTTATAAAAACTTTGATCCAAGAGCAAAAATCATTAAAAAAGCTGCAGACGAAGTTTTAGAAAGTCTAGGAGTTGATGATCCTATCCTAGAGATTGCAAAAGGTTTAGAAAAAGAAGCCTTAAATGATCCTTATTTTGTAGAAAGAAAATTATATCCAAATGTAGATTTCTATTCAGGTATTATATACAGAGCAATGGGTATTCCTGTAGAAATGTTTACGGTAATGTTTGCAATGGGACGTTTACCAGGTTGGATTGCTCAATGGAAAGAAATGCGTTTGAAAAAAGAACCTATTGGGCGTCCACGTCAAATATATGTTGGAGAAAACGAAAGAGGTTTTGTTTCTATAGAAAACAGATAATTTTATTACATTTATATAAATTTTAAAAAGCTTCATATTTTATGAAGCTTTTTTTATAAATATCGTTTTATGATACAATTAAACGTTAATAATGAAACTACTAAGTTAAGAGCAGTTGTTTTGGGTACTGCACAAAGTAATGGCCTTGTACCTAATATAGAAGATTGTTACGATCCAAAAAGTGTACAGCATGTGCTTGCAGGAACCTACCCAAAAGAAGAGGACATGATCAAAGAAATGGAAGCCGTAGCAAAAGTGTTAGAAAAATACAATGTAAAAGTATTTAGACCTAAAGTTATAGAAAATTACAACCAAATATTTTCTAGAGATATTGCTTTTGTAATAGATGATAAATTTATAAAAGCAAATATATTACCAGACAGAGACCAAGAAATAGAGGCTATTTCTCATGTTATCTCTAAAATAGATCCCAATAAAATTTTAAAATTACCAGAAGAATGCCATGTAGAAGGTGGAGATGTAATGCCTTGGAATGATTATATTTTTGTGGGAACCTATTCTGGAGAGGATTATGCAGCACATATTACAGCAAGAACAAATATAGATGCAGTAATAGCTTTGCAAGAATTGTTTCCAGAAAAAACTGTAAAATCTTTTGAGCTTAGAAAAGACAATACAAACCCTAGAGAAAATGCACTACATTTAGATTGTTGTTTTCAACCTATTGGAAAAGACAAAGCCATTTTGCATAAAAATGGATTTTTAGTAGAAAAAGAATATGAATGGTTGGTTAATTTCTTTGGAAAAGAGAATATATTTGAGATTACAAAAGAAGAAATGTATAACATGAATAGTAATGTTTTTTCAATTTCAGAACAAGTTATTATATCAGAACAAAACTTTACAAGATTAAATACTTGGTTAAGAAAAAATGGTTTTACGGTAGAAGAAGTACCCTATGCAGAAATTGCAAAACAAGAAGGTTTGTTACGTTGTTCTACAATGCCATTAATTAGAGATTAAGAGGGCTTTTTAGTTAACTTTAAAGATTAGTTGAGAACCTAATTAGATTTTTTTTAAGTCTAGAGACAAACCAAATTATTGTTTTCAATTTTCGATTTCAACACAAAAAAATAATTTTTTTTTAAAAATTTAATATGAAACAAACCACAAATACTATTTTAATGATTCGTCCTAAAAATTTTAGGATGAATGAACAAACTGCAGTTAATAATTATTTTCAAGAAGATGTACCTTTAAAAAATGCTGAAATAAATAAAAAAGCACAAGAAGAATTTGATGCATACGTTTTTAAATTAAAAAGTTATGGTGTAAATGTTGTTGTCATATCAGACACTGATGATTTTGATACTCCAGACGCAGTTTTTCCTAATAACTGGATTTCTTTTCACGAAGATGGTACTGTAGGAGTTTACCCAATGTTTGCAGAAAATAGACGGTTAGAAAGAAGATTAGAAATTTTAGATGTTATAGAAGAAAAAGGATTTTTAATAGAAAATATTGTTGATTATACATCAGCAGAAGAAGAAAATTTGTTTTTAGAAGGAACAGGAAGTATTATTTTAGACAGAACAAATAGAAAAGCATATTGTGCTTTATCTGCAAGAGCAGATGAAGATTTATTTATAGAGTTTTGTGAAGATTTTGAATATACACCAGTCATATTTATTGCCAACCAAACAGTAGATAATAAACGCGTACCTATTTATCATACCAATGTAATGATGTGTGTTGCAGAAACTTTTGTGGTAATCTGTTTAGATGCCATAGATGATAAAAAAGAAAAGAAATACGTACTAAAACATTTAAAAGAAGATGGTAAGCATGTAATTGATATTTCAGAAAAGCAAATGCATCGTTTTGCAGGAAATATGTTGCAGGTTCAAGGAGCCAATGATGAGTTGTTTTTAGTGATGAGTAAAGCTGCTTATGACTCTTTAACCCAAAGTCAAATTTCTAAAATAAATAATCACTCTAAAATTATTTATAGTTCTTTAGAAACTATAGAAACCTGTGGAGGTGGTAGTGCTAGATGTATGATGGCAGAGGTTTTTTTACCTATAAAATAAAATAAGAGTCTATTATTTTATCAATTAAACCAGTTGTTTTAAATTTTGTTCCAGGAATTTCAATGGGTGCTTTTATTACTTTAATTGTTGGTATTGTACTTTCTAGAAAATCCATTTAAAAGCATCAAAAAAGCTCTAATTTTAGAATTTGACAAATCTTTTTGTTATTGTTTGTCGATCTTTAAAGTAAAACCTTATAAAGTATGTTCCATTTTTTAAATGAGAAATATCAATCCCTTTACTATAATCAATAATTTCTGTCTTATTAATTTCTTTTCCAATTACAGAAAATATTTTTACTTTAAAAAGAGGTAGCTCACTATTTGTTTTTTTGATGTATATTTTACTATTTACCGGGTTTGGATAAATTTTAAAATCAATACTATCTTCTTCTTTTACAGCTACTAATGTATTGCTTTGAGAGTCTGAAAATTCATACAAACGTTGTGGGAAATTGAATGTAACACCTCCTTGAATTGTGGATACAAATTCTCTAGATAAGTAATATTTACCATTTCCAAAATTAGTAATCCCTTCAACTTGACTACCTTGTGCATCTTGCCCTATTTCTGATGCAATTGATATTCTTTGATATCCTGAGTCAAAAATATTACTTCCCGAAGTTCTATTATTATCTATAAACACAAGAAAAGGATTTGCAGTAGAATCATAACCGCAAAGAAAAAAAATGTCGTCTGTTAAATTATAAGTAGCTCCAGTAATTAAAAGCTGAACATTCCCTGTACTTATTTTTTCGGCAGAATATGTTCCTGCTATCTTTGGGATTTTATAAACGTTGGTTTTAAAATTTGTCCAATTTTTTGTAAAAATTAATATTGAATCTTGATAGATAACAAATGCTTCTGCATCAAAATTGTTGGCATTTACTTTGGTTGTAAAATCGGTTTGATCTTCGTATGAAAAATTAATTACTTCAGCAGTTATAGCGTTTTCTGTTAAATAATCTGTTTTTAAAATTTTGTAAATTTTTAAATCAATTCTATTGCCACTATTATTACCAATGTCACCAATATAAATATGTGTGTCATCTTCAGAAAGATCTTCCCAATCAATATTTGTAGCATTAGAGATGATAATTGTTCTAGTTAAATTCCCAGTTAGTGAATCTATTTCATATAAATTAGCTGAGTCGCCACTATCATTATGAGTAATTATTTTACCATTCAAGAATAATAATCCAGAAGTTTCAGCAACTTCATTTGGTAAATCAAACTTTATTTTAAAATCAGAAATTTGACTAAAACTAGATAGGTAGATTAAACCCGTAAATAGTAATAGTAACTGTTTCATCTTTGTAAGATAGTTATTTTAAAGCTTCTTCTATAACTTTACCTGAAGTACCATTAGGCGATTCAATTTTTAACAAGTTCGATATTGTTGGAGCAATATCAATTATTGAATATTTTTTAGAACTTTTACCTTTTTTAATACCATTTCCATAAAAAATAATAGGAATATGAGTATCGTAAGAATATCCAGAACCATGGCTAGTGCCTTTTCTTTCTCTTATTAGTGTTGCAGGATAAGGGATCATTAAAACATCTCCAGAAAATTTCTGATTGTATCCATTTTGAAGCGAATTCATAATTCCATCTGTAAAATTGGTTGTTTGCAAAGTTCTTGCTGTTACAGCCTTATATATTTTATCAAAATTAATAACTTCATCTGCCAACTTTTGCGCTACTTCATTTTTATCCAACCCTAGAGATGCTATCTTATCTTTATTTAAAAATATTTGATAGTTAGAAATATTTTCTACCAATTCTTTAGAGTTAAAATATTTTTGTGTGATCTCTAAAATAAAGTTTTTAAACTTTTTAGCATCCATATAGTGTGCAGAAATTTTTAAAGACTGTAAGTAAGCAGGTACATGAACAGCAGCATGATCTGCAGTTAAAAATAATGTGTAATTATTTTTCCCTACTTCTGTATCTAAAAAAGTAAAAAAATCTTCTAAATCTTTATCTAAACGTAAATAGGTGTCTTCTGTTTCAACAGCTGCAACACCATATCTATGCCCAATATAATCTGTAGAGGAAAAACTAACGGTTAAAAAATCTGTATAGGCTGTTTTGCCCAATTGTTCTCCTATAATGGCAGCTTTGGCAAAATCTACCGTATACGTATTTCCAGCAGGAACTGTTTTGATCAAATTAAAATTCCCGTTTTTTGCTCTTAATTCTTTTAATTTTTTTGGAAAAGTGGGAGTTGCTTTTCCGTTTAAATTTTTTTCAAAAATATTATTGTCACTTCTACTTTTTTCATAAGTATTTATATCATACAAAGTGTTCCAAGTTTCATTTAAGTAATTGTCTGCATTATTGTTTGCATTAAAATCTGCAACCCATTTAGGAAGTTTTTTCATGTAGTATGAACTTGTAACCCATTGATTATTATTAGCAGCATCATACCAATAAGCACCATTTGCTGTATGACCTACGGGTAAAATTGCAGACCTATCTTTTATAGACAATCCAATGGTTTTTCCTTTCATATTTTGGGCCAAATGTAACTCGTCAGAAATTGTTGTGGTATACAATCTTTGTGGAGATTTTTTACCAACATTACCAGAATTTCCAACCGTTGCGTAGTTGGAATCATCTACACAGTATATGCTTTCCTTCAAAAATTTATCATACCAATTGTTAGAAATAATACCATGATTATTTGGCGTTGTACCAGTAAAAATAGAAGCATGTCCAACAGCTGTATATGTTGGTATATAGTTATAATGTGCGTTTTCTAAAGAAAATCCATTCTTTAAAATTCTGTTGAAACCACCTTTGCCATACCTCTCTGCATATCTTGTTAAATAATCGTACCTCATTTGATCTATCACAATACCAACAACAAGTTTTGGTTTTTTATCTTGTATTTTTTTTTCTGTACAATTAGAAAAAAATAAAAAAATACATAAAACAAATAAAATTATATTTTTCATCGAAGTAATTTAAATCCTTACATAAACAAAAGTAATTATTTTTTATTTTGATATGTATTAATTAACAATCAATTAATCATAATTTAATACTTTAGCTTAAAATTTCTTTGAATGATTTATATTGAACAAATAGGTAAATATTTTATGATGCTAGGGCGCGTTTTTACAAAACCACAAAAGCCAAAAATATTTTACGAAGCCTTAATGAAAGAAATAGAAGATTTGGGTATCAAATCTTTAGGAATTATTATGTTTATTTCCTTTTTTATAGGGGGTGTTATTGCTTTACAAACGGCTTTAAATTTAGACAGTCCTTTTATACCCGATTCTTTAATAGGTTTTGCAGCAAAAAGATCTATTATTTTAGAATTTGCTCCTACATTTTGCTCTATTATTTTAGCAGGCAAAGTAGGTTCTTATATTACTTCAAGTATTGGTACTATGAGGGTTACAGAACAAATTGATGCTCTAGAAGTAATGGGGATAAACTCCATAAATTTTTTAGTATTACCTAAAGTTATTGCAGCATTATTCTTTTATCCGTTTTTAATTGCTGTAGCCATGGCTTTAGGTATTTTTGGTGGATGGCTAGCAGGAGTTCTTTCGGGTTTATTTACAGGTACAGATTATATTATAGGCATACAAACAGATTTTAAACCTTTTTTAATTGTATATGCTTTGATAAAAACACTGGTTTTTTCTTTTTTAATTACTACGGTTCCTTCTTATCATGGTTATTTTGTAAAAGGAGGCTCTATTGCAGTGGGAAAAGCCAGTACACAGGCTGTAGTTTGGACAACTATTCTAATAGTAATTGCCAATTATATATTAACACAATTACTACTAACATAACAATATGATAGAAGTTAAAGATTTACATAAAGGGTTTAATGGCACAGAAGTTTTAAAAGGAATTACGGCTACATTTTTACCAGGAAAAACAAATTTAATAATCGGTCAAAGTGGTTCTGGGAAAACTGTTTTCTTAAAATCGTTAATAGGGTTACACAAACCAGAAAAAGGGACTGTTTCTTTTGATGGCAAAATAAATACTCATTTTACCGATGCCGAAAAACAACAATGGAGACAGGAAATAGGAATGGTTTTTCAAGGAAGTGCTTTATTTGATTCTCAAACAGTAGAAGAAAATGTAATGTTTCCATTAAAAATGTTTACCAAAAAAACAAAAGAAGAAATGTTAGAGCGTGTTAATTTTGTTTTAAACAGAGTTAATTTAGAAAATTCTAATGATAAATTACCAGCAGAATTATCTGGAGGAATGCAAAAAAGAGTTGCCATTGCAAGAGCTATTGTAATGAATCCAAAATATTTATTTTGTGATGAACCCAACTCTGGTTTAGATCCTCAAACTGCCATTGTAATAGATAAATTAATACAAGAAATTACAGACGAATACCAAATTACAACCGTAATTAATACCCATGATATGAATTCTGTAATAGAAATTGGAGAAAAAATAATTTTTTTAAGCAAAGGAAAAAAAGAGTGGGAAGGTAGTAGTGAAGACATTTTTTCTACTGATAATGAAGCTGTTGTAGACTTTGTGTATTCTTCTAATTTATTAAAAAAAGTAAGAGAAGTTTATTTAAAAGAAACAAAATAAAAAATAGGTTTGTTTTTTATAAAATAACTCATATATTTGCACCCGCTTAAACGAAAAAGAATGACCTGGTAGCTCAGTTGGTAGAGCATCTCCCTTTTAAGGAGAGGGTCCTGGGTTCGAGCCCCAGCCCGGTCACAGAAAAAGTTCCATACAAAACGTATGGAACTTTTTTATTTTAACAATACTCCAACATTATTCATTCGTTTTCTAAGTAATTTTGTGTTATAATAGTAATACACTAAGAACAAACTATATATTTTACTTTTATCAACTTTACTTTTTATGAAGGATTCTAATCTTATACTTTTCGATTTTAATACAAAAAGCAATATTTCTAATTGGAGAGTGGTAGATGATGTTGTTATGGGAGGACGATCTAATGGAAATTTTAGGTTGAATAAAAATGGTCATGCAGAATTTTACGGAGACGTATCTTTAGAAAATAGTGGAGGGTTTTCTTCTGTTCGTTATCGTTTTGAATCCATACAAACTTTAAATTCTAAAGAAATTGTTATAAGGTTAAAAGGTGATGGTAAAAAATATCAATTTAGAGTTAAAGACAAATCAAATAATAACTATTCTTATATTTCAACATTTACAACTTCAGGTAACTGGGAAAACATCACAATTCAACTTTCAGAAATGTATCCTGCTTTTAGAGGAAGAAAATTAAATATGGATAATTTTTCTGCTGAAAGTATAGAACAAATTGCTTTTTTAATCGGAAACAAAAAACAACAGCGCTTTAAATTAGAAATTGATAAAATTTTTTTCAGTAAATAGTATTGTTGTCTTTTCAATTAACTTTTTTTGGTATCTTTCCTACTTTCTAATTTTTTATATATGGAAAAAGATATTCAAAAAAATGTAGGGCCTCATTCGCAAGAAAACACAAAGCAAAATGTTCAAAAAGATGCTATTGGACTTATAAACAGTATTAAAAAGTTTTTACTAGAACTTTTCGATTTTAGAGATGATACAGATCACGAAGCCACTTTAGATGCCATAAAAGCTGATATTCCTTTTAAAGGCGCTACCGCTTGGATTCTTATTTTTGCTGTTTTTGTTGCCTCTGTTGGTTTAAATGCAAATTCTACAGCTGTTGTTATTGGAGCCATGTTAATATCTCCTTTAATGGGGCCTATTTTGGGGTTAGGTATGTCTTTTGCTTTAAATGATATAGAAACTTTTAAAAAGTCTCTCGTCAACTTAGGTACTATGATTGGGCTAAGTTTATTCGCCTCTTTTTTATTCTTTTATTTTTTTCCATTAAGTCAAGATAATTCGGAATTATTAGGTAGAGTTAGCCCAGATATACGTGATGTTTTAATTGCGTTTTTTGGAGGGTTGGCACTAATGGTTGCCAGAACTAAAAAAGGTACTATTGCTTCTGTAATTTTTGGTGTAGCTATTGCTACCGCTTTAATGCCACCTTTATGTACGGCAGGTTATGGGTTAGCCAAAGGAAATTTTCCATACTTTTTGGGTGCTATGTATTTGTTTACCATTAATACAATTTTTATAGCATTAGCCACATTTTTAGTTTTAAAATTTTTGCGTTTTCCAATGCATAAATATGCAAATGCAGCCAAAAGAAAACGCTCATCTACAATTGCTACTTTAATAGGTATCGCTGTAATGATTCCTGCTATTTTTACTTTTGTAAATGTTTTCAATGAAAACCAAATGAATACGCAGATTAATTATTTTATTAAAAATGAAATAAAAAATAATAAATCGTTACAATTAATAGATTGGGATAAGGACATAGAAAAGAAAGAAATTTATGTAAACTTTTTTAATGAAATTACAGAAGCAACAGAAAACGATTTAAAAAATGAGCTTTCTAATAGTAGAGATTACCCTAATTTAGTTGGTTTTAATTTGAGTATTAAAGGAAGTGATACCAAAAGTTTTGAGTTGATCACTACAGCTTATAAAGAAAAGCGTGCAGAACTTCAAGAGAGTAAAAATATTATTGCAGGTTTGCAAAAGCAGATTACAGAATTACAACAAACAATTTCTAGTTTAAATAACAGAATAGAGCAAGATGCTTTAAATAAAAATCAAAAAGTGGTGGCTTTTAGTAGAATTGCGAAAGAATCCAAAATAAGATATGTAAATATCGAAAAAATTGGTTTTGCAAACGTTTTATCGTCTAAAGACTTTATTAAAATAGATACCATACCAGTTGCCACTATAAAGTGGAACGCTAAATTGCATGATAGTATTATTTCACCCAAAGAAAAGGAATTAAGAACGTGGTTGCAAAGAGAAATGGAGCTAGATACTTTGTTTATAAAACGAGAAAAATAATAAAATACGCTGTCTGAAAAGTAAAAAAAAATCAGTTTGTTAGGTTTATTTTGATTATCGGTAAGTTAAAGTATTGATAATCATTTGTATATTTTATTTTTTTAGAAAGTTTTTTTTTCATATTTTTTTTAAAAAGCTTCCTGATCAAAAAGAGTTACTTCTACATTTTGATTGAAAAGGTATACTTTTTTATTTTTAATATTTAAACATTCGTAACGAGTTCTGCGTTTGTTTCCTCTTTTATAAACGATGTTTTTAAAAATAAAAAGACTTCCAAAAGGAATGTCGAAAACAAAATATTTACCAGCTGCAGCTTCATTACCTTTTAAAGCTAAAGATAACTTTACATCTGCGTCTGTACTTGCTTTTGGGTTTTTTAAATAATTGGCTAAATAAGGCAATATTTCTTTCGGATAAATATCTGGATGTAAAAAAGGCAACATTAAATGTTGAAATATAGCTTTCCACTCTTTACCATGAGGCTGTACTCTTCCAAATTTTTGATGCGTAACATGATGTGCAATTTCGTGCACTAAGGTTAATAGAAATTGATGTTGATTCAAATTATTATTTACTGTAATTTGAAATTTTCCATCAGGCAATTGCCTAAAATCTCCATGTTTTGTTTGCCTTTGATTTACAATTTTAAGCGTAAAGTTGTGCTCATCAATTAAAAAATGAACAAATGGAATGGCTTTAGAAGGGATAAAATTATTATAATCCAATTATTTCGTCAAACTGATTAAGGAGTAGAACTTGAAACCTGCAATATTTTTCCGTTATAAAATTTGTTACCAGTGGTAGCAAAATTAAATAGATAATCTGCCATTTCTTTAGCAGAAAGTGGTGCTTCATATCCAGGAAAAGCCTCTTCTAACATTTCTGTTTGTACAGCACCTAAAGCCAACACATTAAATGCAATTTGTTGTTCTTTATATTCTTCTGCTAATAATTCAGATAGTGTTATAACAGCGCCTTTAGCAGAACTATAAGCTGCTAAACCAGGAAATTTTAGGCTACCTTGAATACCTCCCATAGAACTTACAGTAACTACATGGCTTCCTTTAGATAAATAAGGAATTAATATTTGTATGGTTTCTGCCACTGCAAAAACATTTACTTTATATACTTCTAAAAAATCTTGAGAAGTCAAATCTGTAAATGGTTTATTTATCAATTTACCTGCGTTATTAATCAAAATATCTACTTTTTTCCAATTGGTATCTACAAAATATTTCACCTTTTGTAAGTCATCAGTATTTGAAATATCTACAGATATCACTTTTATATTTTTATGATTAACTTTCTCTAAAGGCTGGGTATTTCTAGAAATAGCTAAAACATTGTGTCCTTCCTCTGCAAATTGTTTTGCTAGTTCAAAACCAATTCCTCTACTTGTTCCAGTAATAACTACATTTTTCATTTTTTAAATTTTAAGCTACCAAATTAGGTATTTTTTCATACATTTAAAGATAAAATAACTACAAATGAACAAATTATTATTACTTTTTATTACCGTTTTTATATTACAAACTTCGAATGCGCAAACTACTTACATTTTATGCGGAAAATTGGTAGATACCAAACTAGGTAAAATAGAAAGTAAAAAAACAATATTTGTAAAAGAAAATAAAATCATCGCTGTTAAAGATGGTTATATTATGCCAAAAGGTGGTACAGTTATCGATTTAAGAGACAAGGTAGTAATGCCCGGTTTGATAGATTTTCATGTGCATATTGAGCAAGAATTTGATAGAAATACAAGACTAAATAAATATATTTTAAACGAAGCAGATGTTGCTTTTAACTCAGTAGGTTTTGCAAAAACTACTCTGTTAAATGGTTTTACAACTGTAAGAGATTTAGGAGGAACAGGTGTAAATATTTCTATAAGAAATGCTATTAATGCAGGTAAAATTCCTGGACCTAGAGTTTTTACTGCTGGTAAATCTTTGGCAACTACAGGCGGTCATGCAGATCCAACAAATGGCAGTAGTAGAGTATTAATTGGCAATCCAGGCCCTAAAGAAGGTGTTGTAAACTCTATAGAAGACGCAAAAAAAGCAGTAAGACAGCGTTATAAAAATGGCGCAGACTGTATAAAAATAACTGCAACTGGTGGCGTTTTAAGTGTTGCAAAATCAGGAGACAACCCACAGTTTACAATTGAAGAAGTAAGAGCTATTTGCGAAACTGCCAAAGATTATGGAATGCATGTTGCAGCACACGCGCATGGTGATGAAGGAATGCAAAGAGCCATTGTTGGAGGTGTAAAAACGATAGAACATGGTACGTATATGAGTGATGAAACCATGGAATTGATGAAAAAACACGATGCTTATTTAGTACCTACAATTACAGCAGGTAAAGAAGTAGAAGAAAAAGCAAAAATTGATGGTTTTTATCCTGCAATTGTAGTGCCGAAAGCTTTGGCTGTTGGGCCACAAATACAAGGAACTTTTGCAAAAGCATATAAAAAAGGAGTGGGAATTGCCTTTGGTACAGATGCTGGTGTTTTTAAACACGGTAACAATGGTAAAGAGTTTGGTTTTATGGTAGAAGCTGGCATGCCAGCAATGAAAACCATACAATCTGCTACAATAACCAATGCTACGTTGCTTAAAATGGAAACCGAATTAGGGCAAATTCAAAAAGGTTTTTTTGCAGATATTATTGCTGTAGATGATGATCCTACCAAAAATATTGCAACTATGGAAAATGTTGTTTTTGTAATGAAAAATGGTGTGGTTTATAAAAAATAGTATTTAAAAAGTACGAATTGAATACATTTTACTAATCAAAAGTAATGTGCTGATAAGCACCAATATCTGGAGCTGTAGTTCTATCAACACCTAAAATATCCAGGGTAAAAGGGCTTGCAATGGCTTTGTTAATTGCGCTGCTTTTATCACCAATAATAAAATCGTTTTTTTGAGTATCTCTAAAATTGGCAATACCATTTAAAATGATGTTGCTGTAATTAGGGTTGTTGTTAAAGTCAACTTCAAAAACATCTTCAAAAGAATTACTGCTGTCATTAAATTTAATCATACAATTTTTTATGCTGTAATTAAACAAACCACCACCATCAACTTTATCTACTAAAAACTCAATATTGTTATTACCTTCAAAAATACAATTTGTAAAATTAGCAGCTTTTAAATCTCTTGTTTCAATAATCTCTTGACCAGCATCATTATTGTATATAAAAAAGTTATTAATTACTACAGCAGGTAATTGTCTAATACCATTGCTCCAGTAATTGGCAAAAGTACTGTGTGTAAAATTGTAAGTTCCTCCAATTGTAGCTGCTAAAGAAGCTTCACCAGCACTACCAATAACCACATTATTGGCTTCTAAGTTTGTTTCTCTTGCCAAAATACCAAAATTTGTTTGGTTGTAAATTTCTGTGTTTTGTAGTTTTAAAGTTGGAGTACTTGTGCTACCAATACTATCAATTAAAACACCTATGATTCCGTTTTTTATTAGTGCATGATGAATTTCGTTGTCCCTACTTCCTGCACGCATCCAAATTGTTCCCCATTGACCAGGAATTTCACTAAAAGAATTTTCTAATCTATCTCCTTCAAAAATAACTTTTTCAGACAATGTTCCGTTTACTTTTAACGTAGCTTTATCATCTACAATTAAGCCAGAATTGTCGTGAAAATGGACTCTAGAACCTGCTTCAATTATTAGGGTTTTATTAGCGGGTACCGCTGCATAACCATAAATAACGGTGGGTTTTGTATTGGTAAAAGTCAATTCTGTATCTTCTAAAAAACGCCCTTTAATGCTTGTGGGTTGCCCATCTAGGGTCAGGCTATCTATTTTCATAGAAATAGGGTCTTTACCAGGAAAAATAAAATTAGCATCTTCTACCAAGGTTACCAAATCTACATCTTGTTGGTTGTTGCCAGTATCAAATAAAATTCTGTCTATATATAGAGGACTGCTTTGGTTTGCAACATTGACAGTAGTTTCTATAAAAACAAAAATACTATCTTTTGCAAGGATATCTATATTGCTAAAATCTTTACCAGGAATACCATCTACATTTAAACGGTAGTTAGATGAGGTACCATTTTCTAACTGAATTTTAGGAATGGTAATCGCATTATTACTTCTATTATATACTTTTAAATTGTAAGTGGCAGAACCAATATTGGTAAAAATAGTATCTAAAAAAACAGTGTCTTTAGAAAATTCTAACGTGCCAAAATTAGGAATGGTAGAAAAATCTTTTCTACAAGAACTGATAGAAATTAAAGCACAACAAATTAAAAAAGTAAATAATTGCTTCATAGATTTTATATTTCTTTTAAATAAAAGTAAAAATAAAACTTATAAATGAGTTTATTATTGCTTTATCAATTCAATTTCGAATAATTTGCCCCAATTTTTACCAGTAACAAACAACCTGTTGTTTTCCGCATCAAAAGCAATACCGTTTAAAACTTCATCATTAGCAACTAATTTTTGCGTTTTTTTCATTTCGGCTTCTAAGCCTTTTAGGTTAATCAACCCTTCCACAACACCTGTTTTTGGGTTGATAATTGCAATAATTGGTTTTTGATAGTAATTTGCAAATAATTTTCCGTTAATAAACTCTAGTTCGTTTAACTGCGTTAACGCTCTATCATGAGCATATGCTTGGATAAAGTACTTTTCTTCTAAAGTTTTTTTATCTAGAAACCAAATCTTGTTAGTTCCGTCAGATTTTATCAATTCACTTTCGTTTTGTGTTAAACCCCAACCTTCTTTACTTTTATTATAGCTAAATTCTTTTTCTTTTTTAAAAGTCTCTAAATCGTAAACAAAACCTTTTTTAGATTGCCAAGTAAGCCAAATAATTTTATCTTTTATAATGGTCATTCCTTCACCAAAATATTGGTTGTCTAAATCTATTTTCTGTAAAACTTTCCCTGTTTTTATGTCTATTTTTCTTAAAGAAGATTGTCCTCTACGTCCTGTAGTTTCATATAAATAGCCATTGTAATACTCCAATCCTTGTGTGTATGCTTTGGTATCATGCGGATATTCATTTACAATTTTATATTTATAAAAATCGGGTTTTGTATCTGCAAAAACCTCTAAAAAAGCATTTTTCTTTTTCGTTTTCCCATCAAAAAAAGCCAACCCATTAATAGCATGTTTACCCACACCAAGATCGTTGGTATTTAGGGTTAAGGTGTTGCTATTACTAGATACCTCTTTGCCATTTACATAAAACTGAACTTTCTCAATTTCTTTGCCTTCTTTTTCAACCATTTTTAAAGTAATGGTTTGGTTTAGCGTGGTTTTTTCTGGCTTTTCTATAGAAAATTTATATGCGTCTGCGCAAGAAATAGTGGTTAATAGAATTGCTAAAAAGTAAAATAGAATAGAAAGCTTCTTCATTATAAATGTAAATTTCGGTTTTTTGGAATGTAAATATTCAAAAAAAAGACAACACCAAGCAACTTTTAAGTGCTAAAAGGACTTGTTTTCTATTAAAAATAACAATATTGCAAATAAAAACAATTTATTTATTTGTAAATTAAAAAATAAGGTTAAATTTGCATCCTCAAAATAGTTAGTTAACAGCTATTTAGATTTTAGAGTAAAACCTTACCAACTTTACTCATACAAACATAATATTAAAGTATTAAATATATTCAAAATGAAGAAAGGAATTCATCCAGAAAATTATAGAATCATTGCTTTTAAAGACATGTCTAATGGCGATGTATTTTTAACACGTTCTACTGCAAACACTAAAGAAACTTTAGAAGTAGATGGTACAGAGTATCCTTTAGTAAAATTAGAGATTTCTAGAACATCTCATCCATTTTACACTGGTAAATCTAAGCTTATCGATGCTGCAGGACGAATTGACAAGTTCAAAAACAAATACGCAAAATTCAAGAAATAAGTTTCCTAGAATTTTAAACATATTTAAAACTCCAACATTTATTTGTTGGAGTTTTTTTGTGCGTTCCCTTTCAGGTCGTGCTTTTCATTATATCTTTTTTTCATGCTTCAAAAAAGGATGTCATTTCAATCACTAACGCAATTTTTTGCCAACGAAATTTAAATTTTTGAGCGGAATGAGTTATTTTTAAACTTTATTTTATGTATCATTTTCATGAGAAACACAATTGTTGAAATTTTAATAATAATAACAATTTTTTTTTGGGGTATTAGTTTATATTATTTCGCAAATGGGTACTTATCTTTTACTATCTAATTTTGTTATTTTAGCTTTTGTAGTTCTAAGAGGTAGTTTTCAAACCCAAACTATTTGTTAAAAGATTTTCCTTTAGAAGCTAGGTTAAGGTGATTTTTTGAAGAAGAAATAGATGAGATTCAGCAATGTTTTATAGAAGGTAATTTAAACAAAAGCCACAATACTATAGAAAATGGAAATGTGATGTAATAATCTACATAATTAGATAAAGACACCATTACTATTGCTATAAAACACTATGAATATAAAAAAGAAAAATCTAGTTGTTAATAATTAATATGATAAAACTCTAAATTGTTAAAGAAATTTTGGTGGCAATGGGCTTCAATGCTATTTGCAATATATGAGTAAATTAGGTTTTTAGAAAAAGAAAAGACGAAGTAGTAATTAGTTTAGAAGACATTTATTTATAAAAAGAATTTATGATATATGATATTGTAATAATAGGAGGAGGGCCCATAGGTATTGCTTGTGGTTTAGAAGCACAAAAAAAAGGACTCAGCTATTTGATTTTAGAGAAAGGACCCATTGTAAATTCGCTTTACAATTACCCCGTAAATATGCAATTTTTCTCGTCTTCTGAACGCTTAGAAATTGATGAAATTCCCTTTATTAGTAAAGAAGCAAAGCCTAGTAGGATTGAAGCTTTAGAATATTATAGGAGAATTGCAACATCTAATAATTTAAATATTCATTTGTTTGAAAAAGTAGAAAATGTTGCTAAAAACGACGATTTTTTTTCTGTAAAAACTTCAAAAGACACCTATCAAGCAAAAAATGTAATTGTAGCCACTGGTTTTTACGACATCCCAAATAAATTAGGTATTCCTGGAGAGGAACTGGCAAAAGTAGCACATTATTACAAAGATCCTCATTTTTATGCTGGTCAAAGAGTAGCTGTGGTGGGTGCTAGTAATTCTGCCATAGATGCAGCTTTAGAATGTTGGCGAAAAGGAGCAGAGATTACCTTGGTTATCAGAGGAAAATCTGTAGGCGATCGTGTAAAATATTGGGTAAGACCAGACGTTATCAATAGAATTGAAGAAGGCAGTATAAAAGCGTACTACAATGCAAATATTACCCAAATTACAGCAACCACTTTAAATATTAAAACAGACCAAGAAGAAATAACGATTGATAACGATTTTGTATTGGCTCTTATTGGATACAGACCCAACTTTACTTTTTTAGAAAAAATGGGCATTCGTTTGTCTGATAATGAAAAAAGAATACCAAGTTATCATGAGGAAACTATGGAAACTAATGTGAAGGGCATTTTTTTAGCAGGTGTTATTTGTGGAGGTATGGAAACTCATAAATGGTTTATAGAAAATTCTAGAATTCACGCAAAAATGATTGTAAAAACGATTTTAGAAAATCAGAATTAATAATAGTAATGGAGTAGCATTCCTACAAAAGTAGCAATCGAGATTTTTTTATGTATGAACCCAAAAATCAAAAGAAACAAAAAACCTTGGCCTACTAAAGATGCCATGACTCAAATTTACGAGCAGCATCTTTGGGGCACCAACCATAAACCATTTTATTCTGGTGAAGGTTCTCATAACCCAACCCTTGTAAAACCTTATTTACAAGTAGTACAAGCTTTTTTAAAATCTTTTAAGGCTCCCATTTCTGTTTGCGATTTAGGTTGTGGTGATTTTAATATTGGCAAAGAATTGGTAAAATACAGTCAAAAATATATAGGTGTAGATATTGTAGAAAGTTTAATAGATTACAATACAAAGTATTTTAAAGCCAGTAATTTAACATTTCTATGTTTGGACATTGCAAAAGATGACTTACCCAAAGCAGACGTAGTTATTGTAAGACAAGTATTGCAACATCTCTCCAATATAGAAATTATAGCTATACTAGAAAAACTTACACAATACAAATATATTTTACTTACAGAACATTTACCCAATGGTACTTTTGCCCCCAATAAAGATATTATTTCTGGACAAGGCATACGCATTAAAAAACAAAGCGGATTGAACATTTTAAAACAACCTTTTAATTTTCAAATAGTGGCAAAAAAAGAGTTTTTGTCTATGGATGTAGGTAATAAAAAAGGTGTTTTAACTACAACTTTGTATCAGGTTTTTTAGTTTTTTTCTTGAAATTAGCAATGGTTTATGTATAAGAAAAGTGCGTCTTAACCCAGTGAAAAAAAGCCAATTTATGAAAGCCAACGAGAACTTTTATAAATTGGCTTTACATAGCCATTTTTTATATGTTGTTATGCTACGTTTTATTTTATTAAAAATATCTTGAAATGCTTAATACATACACAATAACTAATATTATAATATTTTTATTGGTTGTTCAATAGTTCATTTAATCTGCTAAACTAGTTTAGTTTTATTAAAATGGCATATGAGATTGTTTAAAAATAAATTTGTTATTATCTAATTTGTCTAATTTATCAAATTTTATATACTTGCCATCATCTAAATTTAGAGGAAAACTATTATTTAACTGATTAATAACTAAATTCATATTAATTCCTGTATATGATATATCACCACAACCATTGTGGTTGACAACTTTTACACAAAACTCGGATATAGAATTAATTTTTGTGGATTTACTACATTTGTGACGTTTATGTAGACGAAATATTTCAATCTGTCCTACCGTTGTGTTGTACGTTAAACCTTCACCTTTATATAATACGCAATCATTAATAAAAAGCGAGACTGTATCTTTTTTAGTTAAATTATGAAGCTCGATATTCAGATATACTTCTTTGTCACTAATTTTTTCATTTTGAGATTCAGTTGGCTGTCCCGATTTCGTAAAATTTTCATTTACATTTTCAGGACTTTTGTTGTTGATTTTTTTTTCAAAATCAATTGGAGCTAATTGCTCATTGTTTTGATCGTCATTTAATGTAGAGTCAGTATCGCAATTGGTAAATGAGATACTAATACCTAGAATAAATAAATAGAAAAAATTCATTTTTAAAGTTTTCATATTATAAGTTTTAATTGCTCCATTAAGGTCTTGAGCTGTTAGATTTCGACCTTTAATCAGCTTTCATTGTTCACTTTCAGAGAGTCAAGTTACATTCTTCTTTTAAATTCTGTAAGTCAGATGGCTATTAAATTGCTCTTTTCAGTTCTCAAATGGCTACCAACTAACACTTTATAAACAAATAAAAAGTTATTCTATATCATCTATAAAGTTTGTTGTCTTTTCTATTATAAAAATAAACACTAAAAACGATGTTGTCAATCCCTGAATTCAGGGATATGAAGTTTTTAAAAACCTGACAATCAACGTATTGTATTTTGGTGTTTTTTGTGCAAAAAAAGAAGGTTTAAAAAATGAAAAAGCGAGCAAAAGAAATTTTAGCTACTAATTTAGCTACCTTAACATCTATTGTAGTTTTGCTGAAATTAAATGAGATGAAGCGAAAGTTGGTAAAAAAGTAACTTGTGTTCTTATATGACTGATTTTTAATTTGTTATATATCAAGTTATCTAAGTTATGTTTTTTTTCGCTAAAACCCAACAGGTAAAAACCCTATAAACCTGAGTTCGATTAATATTTAGATAGATTTTATTAGTAAAGAAGATAGATTTTTAGTAAATTAAGGCTCTGAATATCAGTTTATTAATCTAAAAATCTATCTATGATAATCTACTCTAAAATTACTGAAATATTCTGTATTGTTGATGAATTTTGCAAAGAATTTGACCAATTAGTCGATAAACACCTTTTAGGGAATCCATCAAA
>Ga0209654_1000331_pt1 | contig 48198 bp, 53 predicted proteins | sample SaaInl1SG_22_DNA_FD_184646 | JGI IMG/M metagenome (GOLD analysis project Ga0209654, IMG submission 184646) | Marine microbial communities from expanding oxygen minimum zones in the Saanich Inlet - ESP_161SG_22_DNA (SPAdes) (version 2) | ecosystem: Environmental > Aquatic > Marine > Intertidal... | reverse complement strand
ACTTTGTACAAGTTAAGAATGGCGATTACTACGCAACTAAGCGAATCACTGTATCTAAATAAGATATAGCGACCGATAAAACAAAAATCCTGTTCTCACACTGTGGGGACAGGATTTTTTTATGTCCTACATTTGCCTCCATATATGATAGATACGCACGCACATCTGTATGCCGAAGAGTTTGATAGTGACAGAGAAGAGGTTTTGATGAATGCCATAGAATGTGGTATTACAAAAATTTTACTCCCCAATATAGACGAAACTACTATTGAGAGGTTGCATCAATTATCCAATAGTTCCGATGTTTGTGTTCCTATGATGGGTCTTCATCCTTGCTATGTTTCGTCTGATTATAAAACTCAGTTGGAAATCATAAAGAGACAATTTGAGAAGCATAAATACGTCGCGGTAGGTGAAATTGGCATAGATCTCTATTGGGATAAGTCTACTCAGGATATTCAAAAGCTAGCGTTTTTGGAGCAATGTAGGTGGGCAAGGGAGTTTGGGCTGCCTATAGCCATCCACTCACGCGATTCTACTTCATTAATTATTGACCTGCTCAAGTCCAATGAACTTGAAAATGTAGGTGGAGTATTTCACTGCTTTGGGGGAACTATAGAGGAGGCGAAGGAGGTTGTAGATATGGGTTTTAGTTTAGGTATAGGTGGAGTGCTTACCTTTAAGAATACGACCCTAAGAGAAGTGTTGCAACACGTCTCGTTAGATCATATAGTCATTGAAACAGATGCACCATATCTCGCACCTACACCTTACCGTGGTAAGCGTAACGAACCGGCGTATGTTATAAAGGTAGCTGAGCAGCTATCTTATGTATATGATTTGCCTTTAGAGCACATAATTCAGAGAACAACGGACAATGCATTGACATTGTTCGAATTATAATTTACTTTGCAATATTGGAGAGGTGTCCGAGTGGCTTAAGGAGCACGCTTGGAAAGCGTGTGTACATCACAAGTGTACCGAGGGTTCGAATCCCTCTCTCTCCGCCATTAATCAAATTGTCAAAAAACAATGAAGTCAAAAGCATTTTTAGTTGTTGTCCTCTTTCTTATGTGGTCAGTTGTGAGTGGGTGGTACTTCATTTGCAAAATAAAGCAAGCTTGTCCAAGTAGCAATAGTGAGCTCCCTACTACGGCTCATATATTATACGATAAAGGTTCAGCAACGCCTAAGCTACAGCCTACGTTTAGTGACTTTAAGGTTAAGTTGTTAAGTCAATTGAGTGATTCTAATGCTTGGGCTTTGGAAATAATTGGTTTATATGATGAAGATGAGGTCAGTGACTCTGCGACGGAGAATTTGGGAGTGGCCAGGGCAGTGGGTGCAAGAGAACTATTTAGAGAAGTACCTGATGGCGAAGTAGAGCTATCCTCACGATTGTTAAATTTTACAGCAGACTCTAATAAGCTTGACGCGGTTAGATTTAGAGTATTAGTACGAAATGATAATGTGACAGAAACTTCATTTGGTGCCTATATATATTACGAAGGTGTAATAGCAAAAGATACCGTGCCAGCTAAAATAGAAGCTTACTTAACCAAATTGGTAAAGGAAGAACGTGAGAGTCTTATAGAAATAGTAGGTTATACGGACGATACCGGTGGCGAACAAGAGAATTTTGAACTGGGGCTTGAGCGAGCTACAGCTTTGGGTGATTTGCTGTCTGAATTGGGTTTTGCCACAGAACGACTTATTATAAGTAGTAAAGGGCAGAACGAGCCAATAGCCGATAACAGTACAGAGGAGGGAAGAGCAAAAAATAGAAGATTGATGTTAATAATCAAGAGATAATTATGATGGACATAGAAAAATTTATAGAAGGGCCAGGTAGTCTAACAGCAGAAAACTACGTTTGGCATGTAGCACTTATAGTTTTCGTACCTTTCCTGTTGGGTTACTGGTTGCGGTCTATTCTAAATTCGGCATTAAAGACGAAATTGAAAAATGCAGAAAATGAAAAGTTAAAATTACTTACCGAACTGGCAACCCTAAAAAAAGATAGCATAGACGGTGAAATTTATGAGAAGGAAATATTAAATCTCAAAGCGGAGTTGGAGAGTACGAAACTCAAGGTTTCAAATCAAGTAGTACAAAAGATTAATGCGGAGAATGAAAGAAATGCTTTACAACTGAAATTAGATGCGTTGAAAAATACATACGAGTCAGAAAAAACAGAAGTCAAGACAGAAGTAGAAACTAAGACGTCATCTTCTTATTCATCTGCGATAATACCTGCAGAATCGGCTACTCAATCTTCAGGATTTGATGATTTGAAAAAGGTGGAAGGCATTGGGCCGAAAATAGAGCAATTATTGAATGAGGATGGGATAAAAACCTATACCGACCTTGTTTCGGCGAGTGTGGATCGTATAAAAGGTGTGCTGATAGCAGCAGGCCCTAATTATGCAGTACACGATCCTAGTACGTGGGGTGAGCAAGCACAATTGGCAAATGAGGGTAAGTGGGAAGCCTTAGACCTCTTACAAGAAGACCTAAAGGGTGGAAAGCGTAAGAGTTAAATAGGAGCTAACTACTCCCCTTTTATTTTATTAATAATAGATGTGCTACTGTGACCATCTAAGAATGGAATAACGTGTACGGACCCCTTAGTCTCCAGTACCTCTTTAGCTCCTACTATTGTTTCTTCGGTGTAATCACCTCCCTTAGCTAGTACATTAGGCTTGATGGTGGTAATTAAGTTTAATGGTGTTTCCTCATCGAAGAGTATTACAGCATCTACAAAGGCTAGAGCAGCCAACTTGGTTAAGCGGGTGTGCTCATCTATAATCGGTCTACTAGGACCTTTTAGCTTGCTCACTGAGGAATCTGTATTTACCCCAATAATTAGTCGGTCACCTAAATCTGCAGCTTTACATAGGTAATCAATATGACCCATATGGAGTAGGTCAAAACAACCGTTGGTGAAAACCACTTTTTCATTGTACAGGTGCCAAGTGGTTACTTGCGTAGCGAGTTCATAATAACTCGTAAATACCTTGTTATTTATAAGATCATTCCACATTTTTCTTTTTTAACCTTTGGGTCTTAATGACGAAGTAAAGGACTGAGAATGCTCCGACACCGATTATTACCATAAATTGGATGGCGTGTGTGATGACGGCATAGCTTTTAGCTACTACTTCGGTTATTCCGTATAAATCCAGTGCAGCAGGAACCATAAATTCGAATGCACCAACACCGCCAGGTATGGGTACAATCATAGCAGCCGTTCCAAATAGAAGTACTGTAAGTCCAGCCGAAGCACCAAGATGTGCCGTACTATCCAAAGCAAAGAGAATAAAGTATGGCATACAGAAGTACATGACCCAGATAAAAAGGCTATAAAATATGAAGAGCCCTTTTTGTTCGAGATTGAAAACAGTCTTCATTCCGTCGAGTAATCCTTCAATAAACGATTGAAACTTTCCAATAATCGGGAGAGTATAAAACCAATGTCGTTTCTTATAAATGATGTAAATAACTAAGATGAGTATTAAGGCAATACCTCCATAAAGCAATACACCTTGCGAGTTAACATCTCCAAAAATTTTTATAAAAAAATCAGCAATGATTTGAAATTGGATAAAGAAAATCGCAACGGCTATGAGTGCGGTTATAAGTAAATCTACTACGCGTTCTACTACCACTGTTCCTACTAGTTTATTTAACGGTATGCCCTCTAACTTAGAAAGTACTGCTGGCCTTGTGATTTCGCCTACTCTAGGCAGCCCCATATTTACTAAATAACCTAAAATGACTGCGTGGAAACTGCCAGCTGAAGTAGCTTTATACCCCATGGGTTCAAGCAATAGGTTCCATCTTAGTGCTCTTGCTAGGTGACTGAGAATACCACAAATCATAGAAACGATAATCCACTTCTTATCAGCATCTTTTATGTTTTCCCAGACTTTAGATGGGTCTTGGCTACCCACTGCCCAATAAAAAAGTAATCCTCCCAATACTAAGAAGACTATGGTTTGAATAGCTGTTTTGGTATTTTTAGTCAAGGAGGGCCTTATTGTTTTTATCTGGAAACACCAAGTATGGTGTGAATTTCTTAGCTTCTTCAAATTCCATATGGGCAAACGAAATGATAATTACAATATCACCCTTAGCTGCTTTGCGAGCTGCAGCCCCATTGAGACAAATCATGCCGCTGCCTCGTTCACCGGCTATCGCGTATGTCTCCAGACGTTCGCCGTTATTATTATTTACAATGAGCACTTTTTCTCCTTCTATCATATTGGCTGCATCCATTAGATCTAGGTCTATGGTGATACTTCCTACATAATCCAGCTCTGTTTGAGTGATTTTGGCTCTGTGTATTTTAGATTTTAAAACTTCTATCAGCATATTGCTCCATTTAGTGAAGCAAAAGTACGTTTTATTTGAGTAACGTATTGTTAGGATGGCTTGGTGAAGTGGATGCCCGCATTGGTGAATTGTGTGAAATCTTAGCAACTATCTTATCGGTATATAAGTATGAGAAAGCAGCAAGAAATCAATACAGGGTCTATGGCAGATATTGCCTTTTTACTTTTAGTCTTCTTCTTAGTAACGACTAATATTGTAGAGGATAAAGGAATAAAAACTACGATTTCTAAACCTTTTGAAGCACCGGACAGTTTGTACATCGTTCAGTCTACCTTGCTTGTCGACAATGAGGGTGCGTATATGCTGAATGGCGAAAGACTAAAAGGCTCGGAACTTGGCGATAAAATGTCTCTTGCCTTTGACAAGAGAGAAAAAGTGAAGAATGTACTTCTTGTAAAATCCAAAAGAGATTTGGAATATTATGCTTTTATTCAAGCTTTAGATCGTAGCAAAGTGGCTTTCAAGACTTTTTATGATGACTTGTCTCAAACTAAATTTGACAAGTATTACAATGAACTCAGCGATTCTGAGAAGGCAACTTTGAAGGAACTACACCCTGTAGCCTTAGCAGAGGATGTGGTATACTAATAGTGAAGAATATTTAAGTCAATAGCAGATCGAATACCTGCCTTACATTCCCTACTTGGTGCAACTTAATAGTATAATCGCTTTGTTTCACATCCAGTTGATCAGAAAGTATAAAGCCCGTAAAACCAAGTTTTTCGGCTTCTTTGAGCCGTTGGTCTATTCTGTTTACGCCACGTATCTCACCGCTTAGCCCTATTTCACCTGCAAAAACAACCTTATTAGGCAATGCCAAATTTTCAAATGAAGAAACTATGGAGGCTGCTATTCCGAGGTCGGTAGCTGGGTCATTTATTTTCAGTCCTCCTGCTATATTTACAAATACATCTTGCTGGCTGAGTTTGTAGCCACATCGTTTTTCGAGTACGGCAAGCAGCATATTAAGACGTTTTATGTCGTATCCGTTAGTATTTCGTTGTGGATTGCCATATACCGCAGCACTTACAAGGGCTTGAGTTTCTATGAGTAGACTTCTATTTCCTTCTAGCGAAGCCACTACTCCAATTCCACTCAAATTTTCACTTCGTTGGTTTATGAGTATCTCACTTGGGTTGTCTACCTCTCGCATTCCCTCAGATGTCATTTCATATATACCCAGCTCCAAACTACTCCCAAACCTGTTTTTTAAGGTACGCAGAATACGATAGCTGTTTTGTGTTTCACCTTCGAATTGTAATACAGTGTCAACCATATGTTCCAATAGCTTAGGGCCAGCGAGTTGTCCATCCTTAGTTATATGACCTACGAGGATTATCGGCACTTCGTTTTGCTTGGCATACTGTATCAGTAGCGAACTACTCTCTCTTATTTGCGAAATAGTACCGGGAGTAGAGTCTAAGTATTTGCTGAACATTGTCTGTATAGAGTCTATGATTACAAAAGATGGCTTAGTCTCTTTGAGTTTGCCAATGATATTTTCTACAGATGTTTCATTGAGCAAGAGGCACTCCTCATTAGTAACGCCTATGCGATCTGCTCGCATTTTTATCTGATTCAAACTTTCCTCACCACTTACATACAGCACTCGTTTGTTCATACGAAGGGCACTTTGTAGGAGTAAGGTAGACTTACCTATACCGGGTTCCCCGCCCAATAGTATGACCGACCCAGGCACTATGCCACCGCCCAACACTCTATTGAGTTCTATGCCGGGAGCTTTTAGCCTGCGGAGTTCTATGGCGTCCACACTATTTACGGGTGTCACTACGCCATCTATGTCGTTCAGATTCATCATACTTCCGCTTTTGGGTTTTATCACTACCTCTTCCTGTATGGTATTGAACTCTCCGCACGAAAAACATTTGCCCATCATTTTGGCATAGTTGCTTCCGCAGTGGGAACAGATGTATACTTTTTTAGCCTTGGCCATATTATTATCTTCCTTTGGTAAAGCGAAAATGGTTGTTTTTATATTCTAATGAAAATAATGTACGATGTAGATGCACCTTTGAGTTAATGAAACAAGCGGATAGAATAGTAGTAATGAGAAAAGATAATTTTAAAATAACATGCATAATCGCGAACCGAACTTAAAATTTTCTATTTTTGTCCGCAATACGTAATAATCAGAATTAAAATAAAAATGAAAAAATTCACATCATTGTTAATGTTGTTATTTCTAATGACATTGAGTGTTCAAACTGTAGTAGCTCAAGACGAAGATACTTCAGGTGTAGTAGAGGCAGTAGATGACTCAAGCAAAGTAGATTTAGCAGCGGCAGCGGATGCGGTAACAACAGATGCTGATGCTCCAGCAGTAGAAGGAGCAGAAGCACCAGAAGAAAGCGGACTACAAGTAATCAAGAAGAAGTTTATAGAGGGAGATCCTTGGTTTATGCTTTTCCCGCTTATCTGTCTTATCTTAGGATTGGCAATAGCAATAGAGCGAATCATATCTCTTTTCTGGATGAGTATCAATACAGACAAGTTCGTAGCTCAGATAGAAGATGAAGTAGCAGCAGGCAACTTAGAAGGGGCTAAGGAAATATGCAGAAATACAAGAGGACCGATAGCAAGTATATTCTACCAAGGTTTGGATAGAGCTGATCAAGGTTCGATAGACGTTGTAGAGAAATCAGTAGTTAGCTACGGTTCTGTACAAATGGGTATCTTAGAAAAAGGACTTGTATGGTTATCGCTTTTCATCGCTCTTGCTCCTATGCTTGGGTTTATGGGTACGGTATTCGGTATGATCGAGGCATTTGATAGAATTGAGACAGCAGGAGATATCTCTCCAGCAGTAGTAGCAGGTGGTATTAAGATAGCACTTCTTACAACAGTTGCAGGTCTTATTGTAGCAATTATTCTTCAAATTTTTTATAATTTCATTACCTCTAAGATAGATGGTATAGTGAACAGAATGGAAGATGCATCTATCTCATTGATAGATATCTTAGTAAAAAACAAAGTAGTAAAAGCATAATATGGGAAGAATTATAAGAATAATCTTCTATACAATCGTAGTGATTTTAACCATTGTCACTGTATTTTGGTTAGCTACGGATGTATATGGAGGAGCAGGTTTCGGCTTGAACTTTGCACGAGTATTAACCATTATAGCAGCTCTTGGGGTAGTAATATCATCGGTACTGTATATGGTAAATTCGCCAAAGAACGCCGTGAAGCCATTAATCGGGTTTGGTTTAATTCTTCTAGTAGGAGTGATAAGCTTTTTTGTATCGCCAGGAGAAGTGCTTGATGAGTACATTGAGTTTGGAATAGAAACTGTTAACCAGTCTAAAATAGTAGACGTAGGGATATACCTTACGCTAGTATTGAGTGCTGCCGCAGTCGTTATTACCTTGGTATCAGAAGGAATATCATTATTTAAAAATTAAGGAAACATGGGAAGTAGAAGACGAGATATACCAGAAATTAATGCCGGCTCTATGGCCGATATCGCCTTCTTACTATTGGTTTTCTTTTTGGTAACCACTACAATGGATATCCCAACGGGATTGCAAGTAGCGTTACCACCAATATCGGAAGAACCACCACCAGATAGTAAACAACGTAAGCGTGAAGTACTTGAGGTACTTGTAAACGCTGGCGACCAGCTACTCGTGGAAGGTGCTCCGCTCAGTATAGATAGATTACGTCAGAAAACAATGGATCACCTTACTAACGAAGGTAAAGATCCTACACTTTCTACTACGTCTACAAAGGCCGTCGTGTCTTTGAAGAATGATAGAGGAACGTCGTACGATATGTATGTACAAGTGTATAATGAGTTGACCGCTGCTTATAATGAGGTAAGAGATGAGTATTCGATGACAGAATTTGGAAAGGAATATAGCAAACTTGACCCTACTCGAGAAAAAGAGAAGATAAAGCAAGTGAAAGCTAAATACCCGAAAAAACTGTCAGAAGCAGAACCAGTAAGTTTAGGAGGAAATTAATATGGCAAAATTTAAAAAAGACGGAGGAAGAGGCTTACCAGCTATCAATACATCGGCACTGCCAGACATTGTATTTATGCTCCTTTTCTTCTTTATGGTTGCAACTAAAATGAGAGACAGGGAAATGAAGGTGAGAACCCAACTTCCCCAAGCTACGGAAGTAGAAAAGTTAGAGAAAAAATCACGTTTGCACTACATCTTTGTAGGGCCACCGCTAGATGAAGCTCTAGGTACTACTCCGCGTATACAATTAGACGACGCATTTGCTAAGGTAAATCAGATTCAAGAGTATATCACACTCAAAAATAGTCAGAAGGATGAAAAAGAGATTCCATATATGACTACCTCACTGAAAGCAGACAAAGTGGTGAAGATGGGGATTATAACTGATATCAAGCAGGAACTAAGAGAAGTAAATGCATTGAAACTAAGTTATACTGCATCCAAAGCTGTAGACAATTAATTGAATTGATATAGAATATTACGATAGAAAAAAGAGAGCAATTGCTCTCTTTTTTTGTTAATAGAGAGAATAGCGATATTCTTTGCACAAGAACAACGGTATGACCTCACCTTTAGCCTACATAAAATCACCCATAGAGCAAGAACTCAAAGTGTTTGAAGACCGCTTTAAGCAATCGGTGAAGAGTAAAGTGCCTTTGCTCGATACCATAATGGGCTATATCGTAAAACGTAAGGGGAAGCAAATGAGGCCCTTACTCGTACTGCATTGTGCCAAGCTTTTTGGAGAGATAAATGAGGCCACCTACCGCGGAGCAGCATTAGTAGAGTTACTGCATACGGCCACATTGGTACACGATGATGTGGTAGATGAGGCTAATATGCGTAGAGGTTTTTTCTCCATTAATGCACTTTGGAAAAATAAAGTGGCCGTACTCGTAGGTGATTATCTGCTTAGTAAAGGGCTGCTCTTGTCCCTTCGTAATAAGGATTTTAAGGCATTAGAGATCTTAAGCAGTGCCGTGGAGCAAATGAGTGAAGGTGAGCTACTCCAAATGGAGAAAGCTCGTAAACTGGATATCACAGAACAGGTTTACTTTGATATAATTACCAAAAAAACAGCATCTTTACTCGCAAGCTGTTGTGGCATAGGTGCTAATAGTACCAATCAAGATGAGGATACACTCAACGACATCATTGCAATGGGCAATGCAGTAGGTATCGCTTTCCAGATTAAAGATGACCTTTTTGATTATGGCGATAACAAAGTGGGCAAACCTACTGGAATAGACATCATAGAGAAAAAGATGACACTTCCTCTTATTTATGCACTCAATACCGCTGCTAAAGAAAAGCGTAGAGCTGTCATACGTATTATTAAAAAGGACAAGAAAACAAAAAAACAGGTAAACGAGGTTATAGCCTTTGTAAAAGAGATGGGCGGATTAGAGTATGCTCAAAAACGTATGCTAGAATACAAGGCAGATGCCGAAAAGCTATTAAGTGGCATCCCAGGCGATGGTGATACGTCTTATATTGCTGCTCTAATAGACTATGTAATAGAGCGTAAGAAGTAAAGTTCTTACTCTACCATTCCTAATACATCAAGTCCTTGCTCAAAAACTACGTCTACAGGTATGCCTGCAGTGCTTAATCTGTCAAGGTCAGCTTGAAGTGCTTCGGCTACGTTTCCATCTTTTTTCATAAGAGCTATTACTCCTTCTTTGTTACCATCTCCTTGCAAGCGAAGGATTAAAGCCGAAAGCCCAGCTATGGCATCTTTCATTTTATCCATATTTACAGCGTAGGTGCCATCCTCATTTCTAGTGAATGCCTCTTGTTGATTGAAGTAGTTAAAACGGAGCATATTAGCCTTACCGTGTGCACTACTAGCTCCAAATCTTACGGAACGGAATATACCTGCCAAGAATGTTACATAATAATCCATCATTTCGCCTTCTTGCAGTAATCCTTGCTCTTTGAGCTGTGTGACCATATAAAGACCTAGGACATCTGCTTTGCCCTCTTCTAACGCACTAAACTGCTCACCTAAAGCTTGGCGTACCATTCCTTTGCCATTTATAGTTTCTTTTATGCCAAGTCCGTGGGCCACCTCGTGAAACATTGTATTGCTAAAAAATGCGTTGAACGTGATGTGCTTGCGTTGTTCTTCGGATATTAGGATATCAGATATAGGCAGCAATATATGGTCAAACTTAGCTTTCATGGCATTTTTGAGTTGACTACGGCGTGTACCATATTCCAATTGTAGTCGCTCGTCATTGGGTAGGTTTACGGCAATTGTTTTACTCCCTGCATTACAATCTCCTGCATAAAATATAACATCATATGCATTGAGCTGTGCCCCGTCACTATTAGGTGTTTCGGCTTTGTACTCATCGGCTACCGGCAGGTTGGCTTGCAGTTGAGGTAAGTAGCTAGCGTATTTTTCTAGTTTTGCACTCCAGCTTTTATCTTTTACGAGGATGTATGCCTCGTAAGCGGTACGGTAATTATACAGCTTATCTTCATAGTTTTCGGTAGGACCTACTATGATATCAAGGGTATTGTTTTTCATATTTATCCAAGCAATGTCACTAGCATCATATCTATTACTAAGGAGTGCTTTCGCCCTAAGCTCCAGATAATTTTTCAACTCACCATCCTCACAAATTTCAGCAGCCTGCATCAAGTGACCACTAGCTTTTTCCAGTTGTGGTCTAAAAAACTCATTGTACGCAATAGTATATAGCTTGCCCATACTGTCTCTACGTACCATACTGTATTGGTCTTTTTCATCAGGTAATCCTAGTTCTTCAAACTCTTCTTTGGTGATATCTACAGGGTAAATATTGGATCCCGCAGGTTTGGTTTCTACATTGTCTAAGAAAGGTTTGTCGTTATCCAATCGGTCCCAAGGGCCGTAGTTGATACGGGCGAATTCTCTTAGTTGTGGATTTGGGATAGAGCTTAATAGCTGCTCCTTGTCACCGTACGCTTGTATCCAAAAAAGTTCATTCATTACGTCGGCTGCAGCAAATAGATGAGGCAACATTTGTTTTTCACTTTCGGTAAGTTGAGAAAGGTCAGTAGTCAGTTTTACAGGGATGTATGTTGTAAGACCTTCTATGTAATCTGCAGCAGATTCTTCTTCGGGACCTTGGCTACAGGCGGCCAACAAGGTTACTAATATGAATAGGTATGAGGATAGTTTAAGCATAATGCGATATTACTAAAATAATGAGAGACCTTTACAAAGTGGCGAGTGCATTCTTCTAAATTTGCAAGTAAATATTATAGAAATGCTAGGTTTAGGAAAAATAAAGGAAGCGAAAGAGAAAGCAGAGAAGTTAAAAGTAAAATTAGCTGCGATGGACTTTGAGGGATGGTCATATAACAATAAGGTCAGCATAAAGTGTACGGGAGATAAGCGTTTTCATTCGCTTGAAATAGACGATAGCATCTTCAAAATAAGAAGCAGAGAAGAGGTGCAAGACATGATACTAGAAGCAATAGACCGAGCTCAGATGCAGGCGGACAATACCATTAAGGACGAAATGGCGGCTATTATGCCCAACATACCGGGTATGGGCCTATAGTCTGAAATTTAATCCTAGTGTAATTATAGCGGGTGCTCCAGTGGCTAATTCAAAATTTAAGGCAAGTTCATCGGTCATATAATAACGCCCGCCAATAGGTATCAATGAAATGGCTGGCCTGCCTGCCCCTAGGTTACTAAGAACATCAATATTGGAGTCTTCTACATCAAAGTTGCCTTGCCAAAAAATGAATCCAGCACGAACACCTGAATATAATTCTAACTGCTCATTAGCCATATTATAATGGTACTTAGGAGTAATGCCTAGGTACAATCGGTTCAGGTTTATGTCTACATTTCGTGTGGTTAATAAAGTATCCCCTATGTTTACAGACCTGCTATTAATATCAGCATTAAAATGTTGAATGCCAAACATAGCTCCAATAGAAAAATTGGATGAAATACCATAGTCGAACATAGCTCCAAACACAGGTAGGTTACTACCTCCATAAAAATCCGTATTCGCAGAGTCGTTTACGGTAATATTGGAAGCAAGCCGATAGGCAAACCCCGTGGTACTAAATCCAGTGTAGATACCGATAACTTTTTCATCTTGACCTTGGCCAAAGGAGGTATAAGATAAGGATGCGAGTAGTATTATAATTATATTTTTCACGGCTGTTTATATTTTTAACGCTTCTTGCGGTTCCCAAAAGTGTGCTTTAAAATCAACAATTTGGTCATTTTCTATTACAATTCCTTCTTTTTCTAGTAGCTCCTGCATTCTACAAGGAGGATTAAAATGGCCTTTCCCAGTTAAAAGTCCGTTGCGATTGACAACACGGTGTGCTGGCACGGGAGGTGCTTGTTCTTGGGCATTATTCATCGCCCAGCCTACCATTCGTGCTGACCTTGCAGCACCTAGGTAAGTGCCTATAGCACCATACGAAGTAACCATACCAGGGGGTATTAATCGGGCAACGGCATATACATCTTGAAAAAAATCTGATTTATCAGGCATTATATTTGTTAAATAATAAGAAGTATGAGCAACAAAACTAAAGCATGTTGCGTCTTACAGCTGTTATATTTGTACAATCCTTAAGAAAAATATTAATCATTAACATATTTACATGATCAGAAAAATCTCTACACTACTTGGCTTTTTATTTTGCATTGTTACGTACGCTCAGTACGACATCACGGTTAAAATTGATGGATTAACTTGTGAAGATGAGCTACTATTGGCCAACCACTTTGGTGATAAGCAATATTTGAAAGACACCTCAGAATGCATTGATGGTGTAGTTCACTTTCGTGGAGAAGAGACCTTAGAGTCAGGTGTATACTTAATTGTACTACCAAAGAAAACGTGGTATGAGGTTTTAATCTCTGAATATGAAGACCAAACTAAGTATTCATTCCAAGCGGATACATCTCTAAATCCTGAGAATATGAAAGTTAGTGGTTCAAAGGAGAATGAACTTTTCCTGGCGTTCAACTTATTTGCAAGAGAGCAGAGTAAAATTGCCAAGGGGATAAACGAAAAAATGCAGGCTGCAACGGATGAGGATGAAAAAGCTAAGCTAAAAAAGAAACTATATGAACCTGGAGAGAGAGTAGCAGAGAAACGTCAAGAAATTGCGAAGAGCCATCCTATGTTATTCATAGGCAAACTTTATAATGCTATGGGAGATGTTAATTTGCCAGAAACACCAAGTTCCATTACAGAAGAAGATGATATAAAAACGTGGCAGTATTTGTGGCTTCGCAATCACTATTGGGATAATGTAGACCTGGAAGAAGATGGATTGGTAAGATCACCAGTATTTCATAGTAAACTAAAAGGGTACTTTGATAGCTACATGCCTCCGTTAGCAGATACTGCAATTATGATGGCTGATGACCTTATTAATCGTATAGAAAAATCGGGAAGCAAAGAGCAGTACAAGTATTCAGTACATTATCTTCTTGGTTATTTTGAGGACGCGAAGTACATGTGTTTTGACAAAGCTGTATGGCACATGGCCAAAAATTACTATTGTGCAGGAAAAGCATGGTGGAGTGACTCTTCATACGTAGCCAAAATGTGTGAAGAAAGTGCGAAGATGGAGCCGACACTGTGCGAGATGCTTGCCCCTGAGCTTGTAATGCCAGATACCAGCTTGAGACAGAGAGTTACAATGTCGGCTATTGATAAGCCTGTAACGGTACTTATTTTTTGGGATATAAACTGTGGACATTGTAAAAAAGAGATGCCAATCGTAAGCAGACAGTATGATAGTATGACCAACAAATATCATGAGATTTATGCGGTATATACACAAGGAGATTGGGAAGGATGGAAAAAAAGAGTGAAAGAAGAAGGGTATAAATTTATTAATGTTGCCAATGCATTTGGTGAAGATAAATTTCGCAATAAGTATAACATCAGAACTACTCCTCAGATTTTTATACTAGACAAGGATAAGAATATACGATTCAAGAAAATAGGTGCAAAGGATATACCAGGAACCGTACAATACTTGTTAGAAGAGCAAGGCGTAGTGCCTAAGAAAGAGAAGTCAGAGTAATTGTCACCTTACCTTCTCCTTTAGCTCTTGATACAGCGGAGCTATGAGCACAGACAAACCTATATTGTAGTAAGGAGAACTAAGGCGTCTGGATTCTTTCGGCCCAATATTGATTCGATAGCCGGTACCTGCTTTTATCCCGACACAAGGAACAATTGCAAAGTGGGCATTTATTCCAGTTTCTAAAGGTGATACGCCAAATTTGTCTGTGCGTATATGGTCCTCATTCAGCGTCGTATAGTTATACTTTATTGTTCCCAAACCTAGTTGTACAGGAATACTTAGGCTTAGTCTGTCTCTTTCATAAAAGTCATATTCTACCCCTAAACTAAAATAAGCAGTATTAGTAGTACGGTAAACAGAATCCTCACTAAAATCTGAACGATTGGTCAACAGTGTTTTGTCAGCCCTGCCAAAGCCATAAACTCCTGCATATAATTTTACTTTTTCTTCAAAATCTAGACCCCCTACTAGACCAAACAATTTAGTTTTTTCGGATAGAATAAAGGTGTTTCTGTTGTGAAATCCTACAAACACTTTGTATTCTCCTCTAAGTGCATGTGAGATAGAATACAAAACATTGGTTTGTGACCAACAGACTTGGTGAAGAGCAGATGCGAGAGTTATGAGGAGGATTTTTCTCATCGACCTTAATTTGTATTAAAGGAACAGTGCTTTTGCATTAGCACTGAAAAGCTTTACGGCTATGGCCAATAGAATAATCCCAAAAACCTTGTTTAATATTTTGGCACCAACGGGTCCTAATAGCTTTTTGATGCGGTCCACGGAACGTAAAACGATGTATACCACAATCATATTCAGTATGATAGCTAGCACTACATTTACAATGGCGTACTCTGCACGTATGGAGAGTATGGTGGTGAGTGATCCCGCCCCTGCTAATAGAGGAAAAGCTAAAGGAATTACCGATGCTGTTGCTGTATCTGCATCGTCGTCCTTGAAAATCTGTATGCCGAGTAGCATCTCGAAGGCGATGAATGCCATTAGAATACTGCCGGCTACGGCAAATGACTTAATATCTACCCCCACGACCTTAAGCATAGACTCACCCAAGAAAAGGAATGATATCATAATTACTGCTGTAACGAGTGTAGCAAGTGCCGGTCGTATATCCGTTTTTTCTTTGATAGCAATTATAAGAGGAATAGCTCCAAATACATCTATCACAGCAAATAGTACCAAGAAAGCTGAAAATATTTCATTGATATTCATTAATAAGTATCTTTTTTAATCCGTACTGCAAACGTGAATTAAAAATATTGAAAAAGGAATATTATCCGACAGGTTTAAACCCTTCAAAGGCTTGTTTACAATTATTACAATAATGAAGACTTCGACACAGGGTGGGCCCAAACGGACTTTTCATACTCGTGTCGCCACTCTCGCAATAGGGGCAAGGTGTTGCTTCTAGCAGATCCATTGTAATGTTTGAGCAGTTGCGTTTTGGGGGAGCTAATCCGTGTTTTTTTATGGCTTCGTGCCCCTCGGGGGTGATGAGGTCTGTGGTCCATGTAGTGGCAAAACTGGTTTCTACAGTTATCGTTCCTAATTGCTCATACGAGCCAAGATGCTCTTTTACCATATCTTCCATCATACGCAAAGCAGGACATCCAGCAAAAGTAGGAGTGAGGGTAACGTGTACATCATTGTTCTCACTTACATCTATGCCAGTTACTATCCCCAGATCTACGATGGATATGGTAGGAATTTCGGGGTCCTTTACTTGTTTTAGCTCTTGGCGAATGTATTTTGGTGTTGTCATATTGAGATTTATGTTTGGGCTTTACGTTTTCTAACAATAGTTTCCTTTTAAAAAGGAAACTATTACCAATCTGCTGTTGGGTCTATAGTATAAACCTCAGTCATTTCACTTAGTAGCGGCTGTAGATGTTCGGTATGTTCACCTTTTCTACCGCCATAGATAGGAGCCCATTCAGATTGCGATGGGATGACTAGGTTGCTTTTTTCTAATAAAGGAGTGATAACCTCTAACCATTGCTCCCGCAGAGCCGTTTCACCTATGAAAATATTTTCTGTTATTAACACATCTTCGGCTGGTCCTGGTTCAAACATACCTAGGGCATAATTCCAGGCATAGTTGAGTGACTCTTGCATCTTGCCATTGCTCTCCCCATTGCCGTGGCCTAGCTGGTGTACCCAAGTGTTGGCGTGCATGGTATGATATTTTATCTCACCAAAGAATTTTTTAGCTACTTGAGCAAGCGGCTGATAAGCTGATGTTTTCAAGGCTTCGAAACGGAGATACTCGGCAAAGTCGAACAGGAAATGCCTGATTAGACTGAAGTCGTAACCACCTATGGGTAATTCCACTAGTTGAGAACAGTGAAATTGTGGTGCGTTGCGTGTGAATGCTACTGTATCGGCATCTGCCTCACCCAGTTGGTGAAGGAGATTGTAGATATGCTCACTCTGCCCTATTTTGTCTTGAGCCATACTGGAGAAAGCGATATCTTCTTCTAATACGGGCCCTAGTCCCGTCCATTCGCTATTTCTGTGGCCAATAATGAGTTGGTCGTCCGCTATTTTGTATAGTAATTCCTTTAATGCTGCTATGCTGTCCATGTGGTGTTAGTTTTAGACTGATTGATTTAATATGTATGACTTAGGATTTTTATACTTCTCTGGAAATGCTCTTCTCTCTCTCTTTCCACTCTTGTATTCTGTCCATTACTTTGTAAGAGGCGGGGTTGCGATATAGCTTTTCCGGTGTGGTACTGAATATATCATCGTCTTCATATTCCGTAGCACTTATGCAGCTACTTGGTACTACCCAGATGTTTGCCGTTACTTCGCGGCGGGCGTATTGTTCCTTAGCATATAGTAGTGCCATATCCGCATTGGGTGCGTGTACGATGCCTACGTGCTTGTGGTGCGTGCCTCGCTTACTCTGATGAAAAACCTCAAAGGTTTGGAAATGTGTCATTCCTTCCATGTCAGCGTGATTGCCACCTGTAAGCTGGGCACGTGATATACGTGGGTCTAGTGATTCTATTGTTTTATTATTTTCGTTTGCCATTGCTGGTGGTTATTATTGTTTGTGGTAAGTATATATACTCCTGATTTAAGATGTGTAAGGTCTAAAGAGATATTATCATTGTGAAGGATGCCACTCATCACTTGCGTGCCTGTTAGGTTTGTGATGGGGTAGCTTTTGTGTTGTTGTTTTATGGTTATCGTCTTGTTAAATGGATTGGGAAATACAGTGTGGTTGCCAACAGAAGAAGGTGCTATACTTACTTTATTATCTAGCTCATTTACAAATGAAAGCGTACTGCATCATTTTGATTTTTTATGAGCCTTGATGGTTATCGTTTCGTCTTTCTCGGTAATAATGGTAATAAAGTACATCCCGTCAGAAAGGTTGCTCAAGTCTAGCTGGTTGCGGTATGCAGTTAGTGTATGTCTCTGACCAATAGTACTTCTTGCCTCAGCTTGTTCTATGTTTAATCTACTATCCAAGTATAGTTTGCCAGCGGTAGGATTAGGATAATAGTGATTGGAAATTGATAATTCGTCAACGGTTAGTTTGAGTGGTTCGGGTTCCATTACAAATTCTAATTGGTCAACATATAATTGTGTATTTATCCCGTGCTCGTTTCCTTTGTCATATGATGAGTAGAGTATTAGCGAAGCACTATCTGGGTTTATTACATTATTATAGCTGAGTGGGATACTAAAAAAAGTCCATTCTGCTTTCTCCTCATGAAGGTATAGATCGTCAAATGACCGCCTGCCACCATTGGCATATGTTCGCACATTGATACGAGCGGTATCTTCTCCATCTGGCAAAAACTTGTAATACCCTTGCAGGTATCTAAAGGTGTCAGCAAAGGGGAAGTGAGGGGTGTAGTAATCATTGTTCTCGTCTCCTAAGAAGGCGTACCCTCTGTATACATTTTCGCCACTTTTATAATTTTGAATAACCAATGAATTTGCTCCAAGATTAGTATTACCGCTTTCAGATAGTGTGCACGATTTTGATTGTAAGAAATTGGTGTATGAATCATAGGCGAGTAGGTCTACGCTTCTCCATTGGCTAGGAAAATCAATTCCGATATTGTACCACTCTTCGAACCCGCCATTATAAAACGTACCTACCTTCTCTCCGATGTTTTCGAAATGTAAATCATCAAAAATTACGTATCCGTCACCGTCTACTTGGTTTTCGGTGTAAGAGTATAACGTGAACCAAGTCGTATCTATTTGTCTGGACCCAGATGTTCCCCATTCTATAGGCACACTAAATTCCACAAACTTATTATTGCTCGATCCAGTGAATTTAAAATCGATTTTCCCACGATAGACTCCCTTTTGCCTCAACACGGCATATACGCGAGCCGTATCTCCTATAGCCAAATCGTACTTACACCAAAAAGCGAGACTCAATGCGTCAGCATTAGAGGCTAATCCATTTATTTCGTTCTTGTTGTTATAATCTATCGTTCGAGCAAGGCCGCGGGTCCCACTAGCCCCTTCTACATAAGTGTTGGATAGCTTCAGGGCATAATTGCCTTCTTTGCTATCGGTAGTACGCTCTACATTCTTGGTCCACGTATACCATCTGTCTAGTTTGAAATGATCACGTACTTCCCATTCTTCAAAACTTCCATTAGGGATATTTTGAGCAAATGTGCTGATAGTGAAAGCCATTATTACTAATGTAAAGAAATGTTTCATGACGTTCTACGCAAAAGGTCTAACATACTCGGCATCTTCATTGTGAATAGCACGAGTTACCCATTCCCCATTTTCTTCGGCCATACGTCGTACAGCAAGACGCTCAGCATTGCAAGGTCCGTCTCCGTTTATCACACGTTTAAACTCTTCCCAGTCGGGCTCCGTATAATCCCATAGTCCTGTTTCTTCGTTTTTCTTCAATAGTGGATCTGGCAGGGTAAGCCCGAGGTCCCATATTTTGGGCACATACATATCCATAAACTGCTGACGCATAGCGTCGTTGCTTGCCATTTTTACTTTCCAACGCATCAAGGTTTCGGAGTGAACAGATGCTTTATCGCTTGGCCCAAAGAAATGCATCAGGGGTGGCCACCATCGGGTCATTGCTGCTTGTACCATCTCACGCTGTTTTTTAGTGCCAGTGGCAAGGTGTACCACGTTGTCATGTCCATATTTTAGGTGAAATGACTCTTCGTAACAGATACGTTCTAATGCACGACAGTACGGACCATAAGACCCTTTACTATTGGCCAATTGATTTACAATAGCACCTGCATCTACAAGCCATGCGATAACCGCACTATCTGCCCATGTTAGAGCAGGATAATTGAATATGTTAGAATATTTAGACTTACCCGTGATAAGATCATTCATCATATCCTCACGGCTTTTGCCCAATGTTTCGGCAGCGGAGTATAGCAACTGTGCGTGTCCTACTTCGTCTTGTACCTTAGCCATAAGAGCTAATTTACGGCGGAAACCTGGGGCACGGGTAATCCAAGTCCCTTCGGGCAGCGAACCAATAATCTCGGAGTGAGCGTGTTGCTCTATCATTCTGATAAGCTGCTTGCGGTACATTGCTGGCATCCAATCTTGTGGTTCTATCTTATCTCCTTTATCTATTCTAGCCTGAAAAGCTGCCAAAAGTTCGGGAGTTTCCTCTTGGTTTTCGAATTTGTCGGTTGGGTCTATGTATGCGTTTCCGTACATGGTCTATTTTTTAGATGTTTAAGTGTAATGATTTCTATTTGTTGTTTCACGAACCTTTTCATTTGTATTTGCCGACTACTTCGATAAATGCTCTCTTGCTTAAACCCACAAAATCAGCTGCTTGCCCAATAGAGAGTTTGCCTTCTTCCATGCATTTAGTAGCCAAATACATTTCTATATCGAATTTGCTTAAATCGATGTTTTGGGGAAGGTTTAAATTTATTTGTTTCATATCATTTCTTTTTTTAATCCGCTCAATATAAAATTACTCAATTTATCTGCGATTTGTTCAGCATTCAATTTGCCGTCTACCTTATACCACTCTACTATCCAGTTTACGCTACTTAGTATGGTAAGTGCTGCAAATTTTTTGTCCGTTTCGTTAAAAACGCCTTCGTCTATTCCTGTTTGCACTATCTCTCTGAATCCTTTTTCGTACGCATTTCTTTTGGTTAAAAATTGCTCTAAAGCTGTACCTGTAAGATTTCGCCAATCGCGTATAAATATGATGGCTGAATCTAAGTTTTGTGTCAATATTTCAACGTGTAGTTTAATAGCTAAACGCAGTTTTTCTTCCGCATTGAAATAAATGTCGTTCACCTCTCTTACAGCTAATTCAAACTTATCAGCCATATCAAAACACGTGATTTTCAGGATGTCTTCTTTGTTTTTGAAATGACTGTACAAGCTGGCAGGCTCCATTTCTAGGGCCTTAGCTATATCTCGCACCGAAGTAGCCGCGTATCCTTTCTCTTTGAGTACACTTTGGCTCGATGCTAATATTTCTCTTTTGCGTTCGGTCATTTTCGTCTTGCAAACTAACGTTCGTTAGGCAAATATAGCTTTTTGATGTGAGTTGTGCAAATTGGGGATTCTGTAGTAATTTCGAAACATTATGATGAGAACTAAAATTATTTGTACACTCAGCCTCTGTGTATTTGGAATGGTAGTAAGTGCACAGAACGACAAAAAGCATGAGTTAGGACTTAGCGTGTTGACCTATGCCACCAATTCAAGTTTAGCTTATGATGCCATGAGTTGGGATAGATTTCAGTTTGTAAATGGCGTGAGTTACAAGTTGCACCATGAGCGATCTGCTTTCCGAAGCTTTGTGGGTATAGAAAGCAATGGTTTTGAGTATGACGATACACAGTCTAATGGAATATATGCTGCTGCTACCTCTAATGGAATAATAATGATGGCTGGATGGCAATACGCGTTGGGAGATAAGAGGCTTGTGCTATCTCCACTCATAGATGTGAAATACCAACTTAGAAATATAGAAGGGGAAAGTACGGGTGGTATCGTCCCGGGACGAAGGGTGTTTAGTTATAATGAAAATTTGATAGGTCTGGCTCCTGGATTTAATCTGGCATACGTAATCACAGGTTCATTCTCTGTTCAGCTAGAATCTAATATATCATTCCTCCAAAATTATAGAACAGGAGAGCAGGCACATTATGGAGCAGATTTGAGCACACCAATCAAAGAAAATTTACAAGAGATACAGTACCGACCGATAAGTATATTGTCTTTGAACTATCGATTTTGATTAATCTAATACAAGTAGAAACACTATTTTAGCACTAAATTTCTATTATCAACGTGAAGTTTTATCAAGACAAAGAGGGAGTCATCGTGCACAGTAATGAGTCGTTTTTCAAGGCTTTGCGATATTCATTAATTGTAATTGCACTCATTATAGCTTTAGTACTCAGTAGCAATGTGATGAATGCTTGGCGTATTTTCTCATTTCTCCTGGCAGGCATTGTGATAGTAATATTACTCATTACTCGGCTCGTGATACAGATTGATGTGGCGAATAAGCGATATTGACAAGGGTTTAAGGTTCTGGGCTTTGTTAGTGGACGTTGGATAGAGGTGAATGAAATTTCGTATGTATCTATATTCCCTACACTCGGTTCTAAGGATCGATCTGCACCTATAACGGGAGGAGCCTTAATAAGCGAAGTTCAGATGAAGGAGCTACGTATCAACTTGGTAGTAGATAACAGAAAACGGATATGCTACAATCCAATATGAGCACAAAAGAAGCTCGTGAGGTTTCGTTACGATTGGCTGAAATGCTTGGTGTGGGCGTGTACGACTGCACGGGTGCCAAAAACGTATGGATAAAAGAATAAATTTGCCCTATTTAAGAATATGGCAGCAACTGAAAAGGACGGCGTACTAACTTTCACTCGGGGACATTATTTTTTATTTCATTTTAGGGCAGTGGGTTTGGTACTTATGGCTCTAGGTGTTTACAATCTAGTTGTAGGTTCACTCATTTCGGCTGTTGTATTCATAGCTCTTGGTATTCTGCTTTTTTTTCCAAAAGAGGTGGTCCAAATCAGATTTGCTGACAAACACTATCGTGAATCCGTGTCATATTTTGGCCTTGTGCTTGGCAAGTATCAGAGCTTACCGTGGGTAGAGTACGTTTCTATTTTCCCAACCAAGCTATCTCAGACTATGGGTTCTGCAACTACAGCTTTACAAACTACCGCTTCTTTCAAAGAAATAAGAGTTAATCTTATCTACGCAAAGAACAAGCGACTTCATATCGCTAATTTTAATGACGCAGAAAAATCTGCGGCGTTTGGTATGATGGTGGGTGAGCAACTGGATGTCGGTGTATACGACTGTACGGGTAAAGAGAATGTATGGATTCGAGAGAAAAATGTAAAATAATATACCATAAGCACGCATTGCACAAGATAAGAAAATCGACTACTACTCTATGAAATTTGGCAAAGTAGATAACCCCGGAGCATTAGACCTGAGTTTACCCTCAGACCATGCCGAAACTAAGCGAGTATTGGCAGCTGGCGGTTATACAGATAAAAAGCCTAAGGTATATGTAGGTTGCCCCCGATGGAGCAAAGCGGAGCTCAAGGGATTTTACCCGCGAGGCACCAAAGATGAGTTGACGTACTATTCCTCTCAGTTCAATAGTATTGAGATGAATGCCTTCTATTACCGCATTTTTCCTACGAGTACGGTAGATAAATGGTACGAACGTAGTGCGGCTGATTTTACTTTTTTTCCAAAGGTACCGCAGCTTATTAGTCAGTTCAGAAGACTCAAAAACTGTGAGAATGAGCTCAATGATTATCTCGTTAGTATCTCACATTTCAAGGAGAAACTGGGAACGGTATTTCTTCAGATGAATGATAACTATAACCCAAGCAACTTTGATGATTTGGCGGCGTTTGTAGAACAGTGGCCAAAAGACTTACCACTAAGTGTAGAGCTACGACATACCGATTGGTACAACGACCCTACGGTGGCCAATAGGCTATATGCTCTTCTGGAGGAAAACAAGGTGTGCCATACCATTACCGATACAGCAGGTAGACGCGATATTATGCACATGCGATTGACCAATAATCAAGGTTTTGTCCGTTTTACAGGAGCTAATCACCCGAGTGATGTAGATAGATTAGACGAGTGGTTTGAGCGGCTTACAGAATGGAAGGAGCAAGGCATAGAGCAAATCAATTTCTTTATACATCAAACTGTAGAAAAAGACCTGCAAATGCTAAGTTCTCGCCTAATCTCTAAGATAAATGCGGAGTGGGGATACGATATGAAAGTGCCTGGTGGCGAGGTACAGGGGAGTTTGTTTTAGTTCTGGGTGCATTTATTTTGGACGCAGTTAGGGACTGATTAAAACGATACACAAGCGCTAGTACAAGGTAAATTTGCATAATATCAATTCAATTCCTCAGAACTAACTTTTCTTTTTAGCTATTAGATGCGCTGTTTTATCGTGATGACTTTGAGCTAATTAAATATAAAAGCGACATCTTTAAGCATAAAAATACAGAATAAATAATTTTTTTTAAATTATTTTTAGACTGGTAAACAACACAATACAAGTCCGTTAGCGGGAAAACAGATCTAATTCTGTTTTAACAAATACAAAGAAATGCAACAAAACTTTAAACAAAATTAGGGAGATACAGGTTTAGTATTTATTATTGTTTAAATTAAAAATTAAAAATTATGTTATTAGATGTACTTACAATTCCGAAAGATGATCCAATCGCTTTTACCTTCTTTACAGGGTATATGGCAATGTTGGCAGCATCCGTGTTTTTCTTTTTCGAGCGTGGTAGCGTAGATGGAAAATGGAAACTATCCTTACTTGTGTCCGGTTTAATTACTGGTATTGCAGCGGTTCACTATTATTATATGAGGGACTACTACATGGCGACAGGAGAAAATCCTACAGCATTACGTTACATTGATTGGACGCTCACAGTGCCACTTATGTGTGTCGAGTTTTACTTGCTTACCAAAGTAGCTGGAGCCAAAACAAGTCTGCTTTGGAAACTAATCGCAGCTTCTGTATGGATGCTGGTGACCGGTTACATTGGTGAGGCATTTAATCCCGCAGGAGGCAGTACTACTCACTCTGTACTTTGGGGTTTCTTATCTACTTTGGGCTATTTATATATCCTGTATACTGCGTGGTATGGAGAAGTGGCCAAGTTGGCAGATAACAGTGGCGACGCAGCCGTTAAAAAAGGAGTACGCACGCTTGCGTGGTTCGTTCTAGTAGGATGGGCTATTTATCCTATAGGCTATATGTGTATGCCAGGTGGATGGTTAAACGTTGGGTTAGGATGGGAGTCTGCAAATGTAGATTTATTCTACAATATCGCAGATGCTATCAATAAAATAGGCTTTGGTTTGGTAGTATATTCTATCGCGATATCAGCCAAAAAGACGGCTTAATTCTTTCACATTAAAAATATCTTTAGGGGAATACGACTGCGTGTTCCCCTATTTTTTTACTTTAAAAATTAGAACCACAAAATATGAAAAAACCACTGATAATGTTTATTATACTCAATGTAGTTAGATATGCGGTGGATAGTATATGCGGTGGTCTTTCTTTAGAAGTACAACCAGCCATATCAGCTGGCTTGATTGCACTAGTAGGCATACCTCTTGGAGCAATCAATCACATCTTGTTTTTTGCAAAACAATGACGTCAGCAAGATAAAATTTTACGGAGGGTATTTTACTCTCATAACCTTAGTAGTGCTTGTTTGGTTTCTAAATCCTCTGCTTGGGCTAGTATGTTTTTTGGTGTTGTCCGCTTATCATTTTGGACAGTCACAATTTACCAAATATTCTAGTATCAGTCAATACAAGGCGAAATCTTTATACCTGACGTGGGGTGTTGCGGTCACATCGGGATTATGCTTATTTAACAACCAAGAAATACTAAATTTGGGTGCAAGCACGCATGATTTGTCAGATACACTCCCCTTATTTCAAGCTGACCTTTTTACTTGGTTATTTCTTATTTCGTCGTCATTATTTATAGTTATTATACTTTCTATAGTGCCAGAAATTGGCTTGCATTTGATGCTTTTAGAATGTTTGATTTTCGGATTAATAGTTTTGTCATTATACGTACATTCTCTGTTAATTGGATTTAGCATATATTTCGCAACGCTCCATTCTTGGAAGGTACTTGGCCAAGAGTTTCAATTTTTGTATTATCTGAATTACTTTTTGCGTAACCAACCTATAGGTTTTACATCTCCATTGGTCATAGAGAATTTGCCGTTGGCAGATTTGAGTTTGTATGTTCCCCTTGTCTTACCTTTTATTTTTTGCTGTATTACCTCAACTGTTGTATCTCCAATCTTAGCTACGATTGCTACCTGTCCATATTTTGAGAGTGGGAAACAAACTAAGTCACCTACTTGAGGCTTCGTAGTGTAATCGTTGTAGTATTGGTACAGGACTCATCCTTTTTTGAATTTGCCTTGTCCTGCAGCTATATTCCAAAAACATTTGGCGTGGCCGTAGGTATTAGGGAACTTATGCTTGTACACATCATAGTAGTATCTTTTCATAAACTCAACACAAAACAGTAACGAAAACCGTTGCAAATAAGGCAGCTTATACCACAGAAGCTAAAGTGCCTGCTCAGTACCACACTTCGATACAATTTCTAATTCCATTTCTCTCCATCAAAAATCACTCAGTTTGACAACGTAATACCCACCGGGCAATGGTCGCTCCCAAAGGTGTCATTATCTATAAATGCATCAGTCATCTTAGGCATAAGAGTGTCTGATACCAAGAAGTAATCTATTCGCCATCCCGCATTATTCTTTCGGGCATTGAAACGCATACTCCAAAAACTGTACTTTACCTCTTCGGGGTGTAATTCTCTAAAGGAATCTTTTAGCCCTATACCTAATATGCTATCTAGTCCATCAATCTCTACTTGTGTATAGCCACTTGTTTTATTATAGTTGCTTTTATCATTTTTGAGGTCTATGGCACGGTGAGCTACGTTAAAATCACCCGTAACGACAATAGGCTTTTTGCTTTGCAGATCATTTAAGTAATTTTTAAAAGCTTCATCCCATGTGGCTCTGTATTCGAGCCTCTTTAGGCCAGCACCACTATTGGGTACATATACATTTACAAGATAAAAATCGGCGTACTCCGCACAAATTATGCGGCCCTCATCATCGTGCTCGGCAATACCCATATCGGTTGTTACACAGATAGGTTCAGTTTTGCTCAGTATAGCTACGCCACTGTATCCCTTTTTGGTAGCAGAGTTAGAGTAAATGTGGAAACCATTGAGATCGGCAAGCGCCTCCTGTACTTGGTCATCTTGTGCTTTGGTTTCTTGCAGGCAGTAGATGTCTGCACCACTATCGTTTATGATATCAATAAGTCCTTTTTTGACCGTGGCTCTTACGCCATTCACATTCCAAGAGATGATTTGCATACCTCAATGTTAATCAAATTTTGAGGGGATTTCAATACTTTTGTTCAACATCATATCAGACTCCCCGTGGATATACTAAACCAGCTTAAAAATATAGACTTATACCTGCTCGATCAGATAATGAAAGGGCGGCTTAATGCATCAAGCCGTATACTGGATGCAGGTTGTGGCGAAGGGCGAAACTGCCACTTTTTGATAGATCAAGGATGTTCAGTTCTTGGAATTGATCCGCTGCCTGAAGCTATAGCAACGCTCCAAGAGGTGTATCCTCATTTGTCAGAAGAGTTTATAGTATGTGCTATAGAAGATTATAAAACGGAAGAAAACTTTGACTTTATTATTTGTAATGCGGTTCTCCATTTTGCAGAATCGCATCATCAGTTTCAGTGTATGATGGCTGCTTTGGCTAACCTTTTGACCGAAACGGGTGTGTTGTTCATACGTATGACATCGGATTTTGCAACTAGTATGGCTTTTGTATCAGATGAGAATGGTCGTGCTGATTTGCCCGACGGAACGAATAGATATTTAATGACAAAGAGTGAATTGGTGAAAGCGATGAATGAGAATAAACTTCACTTCGTAGAGCCGCTCAAAACCATAAATGTGGATGACCAACGCTGTATGTCAACCTTGGTACTTTCCAAAGAAGCAAAGGTAGCACTAGATATAGGGTGGCTTGACCTAAGCCAAAATCCTATGATGCGATAATAAGGAATTAAACTATGGAAATAATTTTCTCTTTTTTACCTGCAAAGGTGACTTCTCCACCTTGCTCCATACCCATAAGTTGCTGACCAATAGGCGATGATGAAGATATAACGAAAATGGTGTCTTCTCCTACGGCTACCTTACCTAGCCCAACGGCCATGTAAATTACTTTCACATCTGTAGTGATAAGAGCTCCAAGCTGTACAGAGTCACAAGGCTTTGTAGCTTCAATCTGATTTAAGATATTCATTTCTCTCACAGCTACATTCATAGTTTGGTTGAGTCGGTCCATTTCTTCCTGACCCATAGCTCTGGCGGTTTCAAATTTGTTACCTGCAGTGCTATTGTCCTCACCTTCTATAGATTCTTGTACCTTGTCTATAGCGTTTTGGAGTTCTTCTATTTTCGTTTGCTGCTTGGCTACACAAGCGGCATATATATCTGACTTATTCATACTTGTCTGCTCAAAATTAGGGTTTTGTTACCTGAGTTGCAATACAAAATAACAGATTAACACACATTTGTACCCAATGTTAGGATTTATCAAACGATTGTTTGGTCCGGGAGTAGACCTGGCCGAAAAGATGAAAGAAGGAGCAATAATAGTAGATGTGCGTGGCCCTGGAGAGTATGCAGGTGGCCATGTGAAAGGGAGTAAAAATATCCCACTAGGTAATATTAATGCAAAAATGGACACCATCAAAAAGTGGAAAAAACCTGTAATAACCTGCTGTGCTAGTGGAATGAGAAGCGGCAGTGCAGCAAGTATTTTGAAACGCAACGGTGTGGAGGCCTACAATGCAGGACCTTGGCAAAAGGCGGATAGGTTGGTGTAGGAACACGCCTGCAGGCGTGTTCTTTTTTCGTTGTTACATAACGGAACGTTTATTGATCTAATAGTTCTATAATTGAATTATTCAAAAAAATATGGCAAGTTTTAAAGAAGCAGTAAGTGGAGATATACCTGTTTTGGTAGATTTTCATGCAGAGTGGTGTGGTCCGTGTAAGATGATGCCACCTATTCTAGAGGAAGTGAAAGATGAGTTGGGTGACCAAGTCAAAATTATTAAAATAGACGTAGACAAAAATAAAGCCTTGGCCGAAGCTTACGCGGTACGAGGAGTTCCTACGCTTATGATTTTCAAAGATGGAAAACTAGCGTGGCGTGATAGCGGAGTAAGGCAGGCTGGGGAGCTGGTTGATTTGTTGAAGGGGTAGAGAAAGAAGATTTTAGAAAGTAGAATTTAGAAGTTAGACTCCCTTTGCTCTGGCTTCTGTAAGTTGGTTGCTCATCCTTCGGTACATTCCGCTGTGCGGAATACTCAGGACGACAACGTCTCCGATCTAATGGTTGTGGATTGTCATTCTGAGTGTTATTCAACGAAAGGGGAATAATTTATCGAGGAATGGACAAGATGACTAGTTTTTAATTAACGAAATTGTTTCATTTATAATGGCATCTTCACGCACCCTGTCAAATATTACTGAGTCGTTTACAATTATCTTATAGACTATGTTAGAATGCTCTAAGTCCCTTATAGCTCCTTTTTCAAGCAGAAGAGTAATTGGTGCACGCTTAGGTGTCGTCTCAAAAAAACGCATAATTCGACCATAACTCTTACTGTTTGCCTCTAAATGAAACCATTGTGGATGTTGAAAAATCTGAATTTTAGCAACTCTAGAACTATGTTTACGTCTAGCCTTGTATTCATTATGACTAAATGAGCCGATTACTTTATCGTATTTTTTCGGTCTATGGTCTACAAATATTACGTAACACAAACCAATCAGTCCAAGAATGGTAAATACCTTCGAAATATTCTCTTTGGTCTTTTTCTTTATTGATGAATGTTATATAGTCTCATATCTCTAGTCTAACATCTACAGTCTGTTTTCAAGGTGTCATATATCTAGTCTCATATCTAAAGTCTACCGTCTAAAATTGCCTATGGCAAATACTCCTTCTTAAAGTTCGGTTTACGTTTTTCTAAAAAGGCATCACGTCCTTCTTTGGCTTCGTCGGTCATGTAGGCAAGGCGTGTAGCTTCACCAGCAAATACCTGCTGCCCTACCATGCCATCATCGGTGAGGTTCATAGCAAATTTGAGCATCTTGATACTCGTAGGTGATTTTTCTAAAATTTCTTGAGCCCATTGGTAGGCTGTATCTTCTAACTCGGCGTGTGGTACTACGGCATTTACCATTCCCATTTCAAACGCTTCTTGAGCAGAGTAATTTCGTCCTAGGAAAAATATCTCACGGGCACGTTTCTGACCTACCATTTTGGCCAAGTATGCAGAGCCATATCCACCATCAAAACTGGTTACATCTGCATCGGTTTGCTTGAAAATGGCGTGCTCCTTACTTGCTAGCGTCATATCGCATACCACATGTAGACTATGTCCGCCACCTACGGCCCATCCTGGAACAACTGCAATTACAACCTTAGGCATAAAGCGGATTAATCGCTGTACATCCAATATGTTGAGTCTATGGTAATTGTCTTCTCCTACGTAGCCTTGGTGTCCGCGAGCTTTTTGGTCGCCACCACTACAAAATGAATAAACACCATCCTTAGAACTAGGCCCCTCGGCACTAAGTAGCACCACGCCTACGCTCAGGTCTTCTTGTGCATCGTGAAAAGCATCGAGCAATTCACTCGTGGTCTTGGGGCGAAAGGCATTACGCACGTTTGGTCTGTTAAACGCGATACGGGCTACTCCATCGCATTTTTTATAGGTAATATCCTCGTATTCTTTTATAGTGGTCCAGTTTTGGCTCATAGGGCAAAGTTAGTGATTAGGAATTTGGGGAAATCATTTTATTGAGACGAATGATTATTCTCCGCATTATTACAGCTATCTATAGAAAATTCTATACGTCGTCTGAATGTATTGCTGACGGCAGTGTCATTTGGATTGGCTAGGGTATAATACATTTTGGTATAGTGATTTTAAATCTATACAGATGCATAGATATCAGCAGTTTAGCAATTTTAGCATAGCAGGCAGTAGCTTACAAATTATGGCGGGGGCATCGGTAGGTGTATAGCGAAACAAACAATACTATAAAAAATGGAATTACAGTGGTATATATCACTATCGCTTTGCCGGGAAAGGGGAGCTAGCACAACTAGCACCTACACATAGTGCTGTGGCTCAAGTAGGAAGAAAAGGCACAGCAGCGGCGATTCTCAATAAGGTATTTGGCACTAGCTTGAAATGGGATGGAGACATAAGTACAGGGTATAGGAGCAGAGCAGCCATATTGACGAACGGCTCAGTTACCGATCAACGAATGCGGAATCTATTTTTTACAGATGTATCCTACACACTTTCCAATAGAAGAAATTATAGCGGATACCGCTACATTGGGTATGACAACAAGGGTACGTGGCTTTTCACGATTGAGGTACAAAATATGTTCAACGCTCAAACGCTAACTGCAGAGCAACGTGAAACCACGGCACTACTTCTTACCAAAGGGATCCGCACCGCACGACAAATCAAGTTAGGGGTATCGTATAAGTTTAGGTAGTGATTTCCGACGGAATACTGTTACTACAGCGAATTTAGCACGCAGAGCACGCTGATTGAGCAGATTATCACGGATTTGATAAGTTGGCGAGTTTAAACTTAATTTTAGATTTAAGCTTAAGCTTCTCTACTCTGCACACGGATGACACGGATCGGGCAGATTTACACGGATTGGGCTTTTATGTAGTCTTAGCCTTAAACTTAGATTTAAACTTAGCCTTAAACTTATTCCTAATAACTCCCCTCCACAATATCCTTTACGGCCTCAGGGGTCACTGCTTTATGCTCACCTAGAGCTACCCAACCGCGTTCACGTAGTGTTTCGCTTACTTTTTCGGCAGTGCCTGCGTACTGATCGGTATAATCGCTTAGACGAGTAGGTATATCCATTGAGTGGAAGAATGCCTCCGTTTTAGCGATGGCAGCTTTAGCTCGCTCTTCCACCGTTCCTTCGGTGATATTCCATACGCGTTCTCCATACAGAGCAAGTTTTTCTTTTTTATTTTCTAAAAAGTGGGTGTAGTGTCTCGGTGCTATGATAGCCAATGTACGAGCGTGATCTATGCCATACAGAGCCGTAAGCTCATGACCCATGGCGTGTATGGCCCAGTCGGTTGGCACTCCTTTTTGTATTAATCCGTTGAGAGCCATGGTGCAGCACCACATAAAATTAGCAGCTACAGTATAGTCGCTTGGGTCTGCCATCACCTTAGGAGCGGTGGCTATGAGGCTGCTCATTATGCTTTCAGCAAATCTATCTTGCAAATCGGCACCAATGGGGTACGTCATATATTGCTCCATGACATGTGTAAAAGCGTCAGTTATGCCATTGGCCAACTGCCGCTTTGGTATGGTAGCCACCACAGTAGGGTCTAGTATGCTAAACTTTGGAAAGAGTCCAGGTCCACCCATAGCACGTTTTTCACCGAGTTCTCTACGAGATATTACCGAGCCGCTATTCATTTCAGTTCCGGTAGCAGGCAAGGTAAGTACTGTGCCGAATGGCATTCCTTTATTCGTACGAATCCCATTAGCCAATATATCCCAAGGCTCCTCACCTTCGTATAATGCGGCCGATGCTAAGAATTTCACTCCATCTATTACCGAGCCACCACCTACTGCTAGTAGAAAATCTATTTTTTCGGATTTGATAATAGCCAAGGCATCCATCAATACTTCATACTCAGGGTTAGCAGGTATCCCGCCAAATTCCGTGTAATTATAATCACTCAGAGCTGCAACTACTTGGTCATATACACCATTTTTTTTGATACTTCCTCCGCCGTATAGCATAAGTATATTGGCATCTTTGGGCAGTTGGGTGGGTAGCTTGGCTATTTGATCTTTACCAAAAAGAATTTTTACGGGGTTTTGTAATTCGAAGTTGAGCATGTGGTTATGTTGTAGTTGTTTAACGATTGATTAGTGGATTGGTTTGGGCGAGTTTTCAGGTCCGAGCACTTTCAATTTGGTACTTTTTGATTTTATATCTTCGATACAATGGTCTTTCTCTAAATTTCAAGAGTCCTTTTTCATTTTTTACACGAGGTTCATCTTTTCTTTTGCCACAGCGGCTAAATATCCTGCGTTTGGCCAGCTCATACGGTCGTTGTGCCGAGATTTGTAGCCTTTTACCGTTTTTCTCAGATAAGGTAACTTTCATATACCCGTCACCAACAAAACACGGCATTTCTTTCTTTATCTTGTGTGCACTCTTATTTTTTCCGGGTGTAAGTGTATAGTTGTAAAATGGGCAGCTATCATAAAGTACGATGCTGTCGATGGTAAAATTTCGGTTTACCCTAAAGGTTACTTTGGGTGGCCGTTCTACTTTGCAGTCCAAGTTTTTCATGGTATTGCTGCACGGGTTTGCAATGGTGAATTGGAAGTATCTAGCTCCGTTTATAGTGACTACTTGTACTTGGCCGTTATTGCCTCTTGTTCTACTCCAAGAGTTGCGTGTATTGAGATCGAATAATGACGGAGTACCACGATAACAGTTAGATTTTGGGAATGGAATATTAACTGTCAAAGGAGTAGTCAAGCAAGTTTTTTGGCATCCGGGTCTCGCATCAATGGCAAACATTCCAAAGCTTACTAGCGGGTTTTCTCTATTGTCTACGGTGTTTACATTTCTTCTCTGTACAGCACTTGGGGTGAGTATTTCTTCAAAATTGACACAGTCTTTTTTCTTCAAGAATTCACACGTATTCAGTGTAAGTAGTGTCCCTTGGGGGAGTGCAATGGTGGTGTCTCCTTGGCACGTATCTTTTGGAGTTTGGTCTAGTTCATTTTCCTTCTTTTCAAGACTAACTTTTCTGAGCGTGTAGAGCACACGTAGATGCACTCTTCTGTTTAGAGCTTTGCTTTTTTCATCGCTATTGGCGGCTACTGGTTTTGCTTCGCCGTGGTATGTCATTCTCAGCACATTACTATCTATCCCCCTGATGCTCAGTAGTTTTTTAATTTCAGTTGTTCTGTTTTTAGACAGTTCTACGTTATACAAACTATCTGCATCACTATCGGTATGGCCAGTGAGGTAAATGCGTTTCACATCATACTGCTGTAGAGAGTCCACAAAACTATGGAGTAGCTCAGCTTCGTTTTTTGTGAGGTGATATTGGTCCGACTCAAAATGAACGGAATACTCAACCCGTTGTATTGGTTCTTGAGCATGAATTTGTAAAGTGGAGATAATTAAGATAAGCAAAAGGAGGATGTTTTTAGGTTCTATCATATTTCGGTACTATGAAAACGGATAGTCTAGCGAGATTATTTTGCTAAATAATTTCAAGACTGACTCTTCAGCAGCTTCACTTTCCTCTCCAAAGCAGTAAGTCGGTCTAGAATGGTTTCACTGTTTTGGGGTGGTTAATTGGTGTTTAGCTTGGCAGCTACCCTCCATATTTTCGCACAGTCTTGTGCGGGGATAGGTGGTGCCAATGTACTCCGTATGATGCCGTCTATAAATGTGCTATCTATTTGTAGTAGCTGTTTCATATAGAGCACTGCGTAGGTGTTTTTGCTTTTGCTATTGGTGTGAGTATCAGTATCGGTCACGATCATAATATCACCCGGCGATAATGATGCCGATGTATATTGCATACTTAACAGAGGATTGCATTGAAATGCGAGAATAACCTCAGTTTTTACAGGAATGTGAATCGAATCGACACCAGATAGAAGTGTATCATCCCAAGAGTCGACCATTAAGCTATTTATTTTAGCATTGCCAACCAAAGTAATGCTAATAATATCAGAATCACTTTTTTGCTCTACGTGTTCGTTTAAGTCGGTGCTAAATTTGAGTAGCTGATTTACAGTAAGTTATCTGGCCAGAAGTGGGTCTCTAGACACCTTAAAGTGCTTCGAAACCTTTATGAAGGTGTCTATCTTAGGCTCGCTACGTCCTTCTTCATTTGCACCAAGCATCCCCTTTTTTAAGTCAAACAAGGCGGCACAAGTGCGAAGCACACGGAGCCGTGGACACACCCTGAGAGGGAAATAAAAAATTCGTAATATCTTGCAGCCAAATGAAGCACATAGTAAATACCCAAGCAGAATATAACGCGGCGTATCAAGCGAGTTTGGACGATCCTGAAAAATTTTGGAGAGACTTTGCAGAAAAGGAATTTACGTGGCACAAAAAGTGGGACAATGTGCTGAGCTACACTATGAGTCCAGAGGCAGGTAAACTAGGTGTAAAATGGTTTGAAGGAGCTAAGCTGAATATAACAGAAAACTGCATAGATCGACATTTAGAGAAGAGAGGGGAGCAGACGGCCATCATTTTTGAAGCGAATAATCCTAATGAAAAACCGCTGCATATCACCTACCGTGAACTTGCCAAAAACGTAAATAAAACAGCCAATATGCTAAAGGCTAACGGTGCTAAAAAAGGCGATAGGATATGCCTCTATATGCCTATGACTCCGGAGTTGGCATATGCGGTATTGGCCTGTGCGAGGATAGGAGCGGTGCACTCGGTAGTGTTTGCAGGATTTAGTGCTAAGAGTTTGAGCGATAGGATAATGGACGCCAAATGCAATATAGTGATAACGGCAGATGGCGGATACAGAGGAAGTAAAATAACACCACTAAAAGACATAACAGACGAGGCATTGCAAAGCTGCGACTGCGTGCAAAAAGTAATCGTACTCAACCGCACCAATAGCAAAATACCGATGGTGTACGGTAGGGATGTGTGGTGGCAAGATGAGTTTGCCAAGGCGAGCGATGTGTGCCCTGCCGAGGTGATGGATGCGGAGGATATGCTATTCATACTCTACACGAGCGGCAGTACGGGCAAGCCCAAAGGGATGGTGCACACGTGTGGCGGATATATGGTGTATGCTAACTATAGCTTTAGGAATGTTTTTCAGTATCAAGAAGGCGATATATACTGGTGCACGGCTGACATAGGTTGGATTACAGGACATAGCTATATCGTATACGGCCCACTCAGTGCAGGGGCTACTACGGTGATGTTTGAAGGAGTGCCGAGCTACCCAGATATGGGTCGTTTTTGGGAGGTGGTACAAAAGCATAAAGTAAATATATTCTATACGGCACCTACGGCTATACGCTCGCTGGCTACGTGCGATATGAGCTTGGTAACTAAGCACGACCTCAGCAGCCTAAAAACCCTTGGGACGGTAGGCGAACCCATAAACCTAGAGGCATGGGAATGGTATGATGAGCATATAGGTAAGAAGAATTGCCCGATAGTAGATACGTGGTGGCAAACCGAAACTGGCGGAATAATGATAAGCAGCTTAGCGGGCGTGACAAAGGATATTCCTACCTATGCTACATTGCCACTGCCCGGGATACAGCCGTGCTTGATGGACGAAAATGGAGTAGAACTGCCCGACGGAGCACAAGAAGGCAGACTCTGCATAAAGCACCCTTGGCCGAGCATGGCACGCACGATATACGGAGATCATCAGCGGTATGCCGATACGTATTTTAGTACTTTTTCGGGTAAATATTTTACGGGAGATGGAGCCAAGAGAGATGCCGAGGGCAACTACAGGATAACGGGGAGAGTAGACGATATAGTGATAGTGAGTGGCCATAACCTAGGCACCGCCGAAATAGAAAATGTAATAAACGAACACCCCAACGTGGCTGAAAGTGCAGTGGTGGGCTACCCGCATGACGTGAAGGGAAATAGTATATATGCGTATGTAACGATGAAGACTCAAGATGGCTTGACACAGGACTCAGAACAGGTGGAAAAAGAGATAAAAAATCTGGTGGCCAAAACACTTGGGCCGATATGCAAGCCTGAGAAGATACAGTTTACCTCTGAACTACCTAAGACAAGAAGTGGCAAGATAATGCGTCGCATACTCCGCAAAGTGGCGGCAGACGAGTTCGAAAACCTGGGAGATATATCTACCCTACTCAATCCGGAGTGTGTGGAGGAAGTTGTGAGAGGGGCTTGTTCGCGGGGCTAAAGCCCCGCGAAATTAATTGCTTTAGAATCAAGACTAGTTACCTCTAGCTTTAGCCGTTCGTTAATAAATAATTACTACAGGCTTCAGCCTGTGGAACGTGACGCAGCACGAATAGGCGTTAGCCTAACTTTCTTATTTTTGAGGAATGCCATTGATCAAAATCTACGTTCATCTGGTTTTTTACCACTTAAAATTCATACTCGTTTTTAGATACACCAGAAAAGCGATCGAAAGTATGGAAACACATCAAAGAAAATGTAGCGAAGACAGGTGTTTTTATAGATGCGGTGAACGGGTATTCGCAGTATTGCCATTGCCTGGTGTCTTTGGATTCAAACCAGACGATAGCTGAGATAGCACAACTAATAAAAGGAGAGTCCTCTTTTTGGATAAATAAGAATGAGTTGACCAGCAGCAAGTTTGGCTGGCAGGCATAATATTGGGCAGTTTCGGTTTCAGAATCAATAATACCGAGGGTACGGAGTTATATCTTTATGCAGGAGTAACATCATAGTAAAAAAAGTTTTGAAGAGGAGTGCAGGGAGTTTGAAGAGAAGTTTAAGATGGATAGGCTAGGCTAAAGCCACGAAGATGCTTCGCAGCTTGCAGCGGGGCTCAAGACTTGCCAAATTGATTTTAATGAAAGATTTTTACCTCGGGCTTCAGCCCGTGGAGTAAAACTACTCTGCCTCTACGGTACGTTTAGACTTACGATAGGTAAACGAATTAAAAATATTGCGACGAGCGAAACGCTGCATTTTGTCGGCATTCACTAGTTTAGAAAACAAATTTTTATTCACCCCAAAGTACTCATACGTAGCCCCATCGGTAAAGGTGATTTCCAACAAAAGACTCTTATGCTGTAGATCGTCTATGAAAGCATTTTCTATAGTATTGGTGTACTCATCCAACCCTTTGGCTATGGTTTCGGGAGCTATACTTTGCAGAAATGCATATCCATCTGTGATCTGACGACTCATCTCTTCGGCTTCTTCCTTTTTGGTATCATCAGCCGTATGTTTGTCGGGGTGCCACTCTTTTACTAGGTTGCGGTAGCTAGTTTTTAGCGTTTGTAGGTCTATGTCTCCTTCTACTCCGAAAAGCTTTTTGTATTGGTTGATGCGTTTCATACGGTTGTGCGTGGATTTTTATCGGCCGCGAAGGTATCTTTTATGTGATGGTAAAGACCTACTAATGTGTACCATCAAACAAAAAAGTACCTAGATAACGCAGATTGGACTTGTTTAAGCAGATTTTCAAGGATCAAAAAACTAGCTACACCCATTTGTCACGAAGTTGGCTTTACCATTATATTATTCTTTTAGCCACTCGTATTTATTACGTTTGCACCAGCCTTGAGGATAGTTAACACCATACTTTTTTGTCTTGTTATTTGCAGCCTGTGGGCTCAAAAACCGCTACCTAGTTATTCCATACAAAAATCTACAGATAAGGTAAAAGTAGATGGAATTTTGAGCGAAGGGGTATGGCAGCAAACCGCCAAAGCGGGAGACTTTTATATCAGTACGCCTATAGACACAGCCTATGCTCAAACCAAAACAGAGGTAATGCTCACCTACGATGATAAAAATATTTATGTAGCTGCAATATGCTACGACGAGCTACCTGGCGATTATGTGATACAGAGTCTTAAACGCGACTTTAGTTATCCAAGGTCTGATGCATTTTCGGTGATTTTAGATCCGTTTAATGACAAAACCAATGGCTTCAGTTTTGCGGTAAATCCGCGAGGAGTGCAACGCGAAGGAGTCATACAAGGAGGAGGCAATTTTGGTGTCTCTACCTCGTGGGATAACCTATGGTATTCGGCTGTTTCGGTGGGCGATGGCAAATGGTTTGTTGAAATGGCGATACCGTTTAATAGTATTCGTTTCAAAGAAGGAGGGAATGAGTGGAGCATAAACTTTACGCGAAATGACCTCAAACGCAATGAAAGCTCAGCTTGGGCTGCCGTTCCGCGTAATTTTAATATTGCTACGCTCAATTTTTGTGGCAAACTCCTGTGGGATAAACCATTGGCGAAGCCTAAAAAATACGTAGCACTCATACCATACCTAAGCGGCGGTGTGAGCAAAGACTACGAGGCTGCAACAGCTACAAAGCCAATAGGCAATGCTGGGATAGATGCTAAAATTGCAGTTACGTCTAGCCTACAGTTAGATCTTACGGTAAACCCAGATTTTTCGCAAGTAGAGGTAGATAGGCAACAAACGAATCTGAGTAGATTTAGCCTCTTTTTCCCCGAGCGTCGTAATTTCTTTTTAGAAAATAGCGACTTGTTTGCCAACTTTGGTTTCAGGCAGATACGCCCATTTTTTAGCAGGCGTATTGGTTTGCAAAGCGGTACGGCCATCCCTATACTAGGCGGAGCAAGGCTAAGCGGAAAAGTGGGAGATGACTGGCGAGTAGGCGTGATGAATATGCAAACCGACAGAACATCGGTGGGTCTAGCTCAAAACTTTAGCGTAGCGGCCATACAGCGGCAAATTGGTGAGAGTTCAAATCTAGGTGTAATAGGCGTAAATAGGTCGACGATAGAGGAAGGTGAGTTTGTAAAATCGGAATTTAACCGGATGATAGGGACAGATTTTAACTTCGCATCTAGCGATAGAAAACACGCAGGCAAGGTGTTTTTGCATAAAAGTTTTAGCCCTACCAAGTTGCCCAATGATTATACCCACGCATCGTGGTATGCATACTCCACACCCAGTTTTTTTGCGATGTGGAATCACGAGTATGTAGGCGAAAACTACGATGCCCAAGTGGGTTTTGTGCCGCGTATCAATAGGTATAATCCCCTGCTAGACAGTGTAGAACGCAAAGGATATTGGAGACTAGAGCCCATGTTGCGATATCGTTTTTATCCTAAAAAATCGAGCAGGTTTATATATCACGGCCCGAGTATTTACTTGGATAGGTATACCGACAAAGATTACCGCCTTACCGATAATCAATTGCGATATGGCTACGAGGCACGGTTCAAAAATACGAGTGAACTCCTGGTGCACTACAACCAATGGTACACCTATTTGTACTTTGATACGGATGTTACCTTCACGGGGGATTCGGCGATAGCTGCGGGCGGATATCGTTATCAAAACATGCGGGTAACTTATAGCACCAACCCGCGTAAACCGCTCAATGCCAAACTTGTAGGATTTTATGGAGAATATTACAACGGGCATCGCACCAATCTACAATCGGAGCTCAACTATCGCTGGCAGCCTTGGGGTACTTTTGGGGCTTCGTATAATTTTAACAGGCTGGATATGCCTCATCTGCAAAAGGACGTAGACATTCATCTGTTAGGAGCTTCTGCTGAGTTATCATTTACCAAGTCCATATTTTTTACCACGTTTTTTCAGTATAACACACAGGCCGAAAACTTTAATATCAACTCCCGATTACAATGGCGATTTAGGCCGTTGTCAGATTTATACCTCGTGTACTCCGAAAACTACGAAACGGTAGATTTGGGCGTAAAAAACCGAGCGTTAATCCTGAAATTTATATACTGGTTCCAATAGGCATTTTATTGGGAGAACATTTCATACACCTATCCGTTTTTACACTCTATGTTAATGAACAAATACGTTAGAATAATCACCGTCACACTTGTTGCTGCACTATGCTACTCTAGTTCATCAGCACAAATAGGCGATTATACTATACAAGGTTCTGTGGCCGAAGCAAACTCTAAGGCTTCTTTGGGATTCGTAACAGTGATGGTACACAATACCGGGGATAGCACAAGACTTACCGGCACTACCAGTGCAGAGGATGGTACGTTTAGTCTACAAGTAGCAGAGCAAAATGTCTATTTGGTAATCTCCTATATGGGGTGTAAAACCAACGTGGTGCAAGTGGACAATTGGCAAAAAAATATTGCCCAAGTAGGTACCGTATTGCTTTCGCCAGATAATGAGGCACTAGGCCAAGTCACCGTGCGTGCCGAAAAATCTTCAGTAGAGTTTAAGCTAGACAAACGGGTGTTTAATGTAGGGAAAGACCTAAGCAGTACAGGTGCTAGTGCGTTGGAAGTGCTTAATAATGTACCTTCGGTAAATGTGAGTATAGAAGGTGATATTAGCCTCAGAGGAAGCACGGGAGTGCAGGTACTTATCAATGGTAAACCCTCAGTAATAGCCAGTGAGCAGGGCAATGCCATGGGAACTATCACTGCCGATATGATAGAAAAAGTAGAGGTAATTACAAATCCATCAGCCAAATACGATGCCGAAGGAACATCAGGGATTATTAATATTGTGCTCAAAAAAGAGGAGCGACGAGGTGTGAACGGAGCGGTGAGTGTGAATACGGGAGTGCCTCATAATCATAGCTTTGGGTTAAGTCTCAATAGACGTACAGAAAAGTTCAATCTCTTTAGTCAAGCTGGGGTAGGTTATAGAGAATTGCCGCGATACAAAGAGAATATAAACCGTGATTTGGTAAATAATACTACCGTAAAAACGGAGGGCATTGAGTATAGAAACGAGTTGTTTTACAATGCGATACTGGGTACAGATTATTACATCAATAAGTACAATACCATTACCCTGTCGGGAAATTTTGCGTATGAAATAGAGGACCAACCGTCTGAGACCGATTTTGAACGCATTGATGCCAATGGGCTGGTAGAATCGCAATGGAGGCGAACTGAAGTCACCACTGCACTCAATCCCAAGTGGCAGTATGAGCTCAACTACAAAAAGGATTTTAAGAACAAGAAGAAGCATACGCTGCTCTTTACTACCTTGGGTAATTTCTTTGGAAAAGACCAATCGTCCGAATTTGCCAATGTAGAAATCGCCAATTTTACGGGAGTGAATAACCAGCGAACGGCTACCGCTTTTAATGAGGCACGCTACTCGTTTAATCTAGATTATACAAATCCCATCACAGACAAAATAACCCTAGAAGCAGGTTCGCAATACGTAGCCTTGGACGTAGGCAATGATTTTGAGGTAAGTAATTTGATAACCAATGAGTGGGTAGTAGACGAAGGACTCACTAACATATTTGAGTTTGATCAAAATGTGCTAGGTGTCTATACCACAGGAGCTTACGAAGGAGATAAGTGGGGACTTAAAATGGGCGTACGAATGGAAAATACGGAGCTAAATACACTGCTCATCAATACCGATGAGCGAAACAATCAGAATTACAATAACTTTTTCCCGAGCGTACATTCGTCATACAAAATATCAAAAGCAGTGAGTATGCAGATGGGGTATTCGCGGCGTATTTTCCGACCAAGGATGTGGGACTTGAATCCATTTTTCAATATAAGAAATGACTTTGCCATACGACAAGGGAACCCCGATCTGCAGCCAGAATTTACCGATGCGTATGAGATTTCTACCATTTTTACGGGTAAAAAGGTGAGTGCCAACACCAGTATTTACCATCAATATACTACCGACAAAATAGACCGTGTTTCTACCTTTGAAAAAAATGTGAGCATCACTGCCCCGTATAATATAGGTACGAGTAGAAATACAGGTTTGGAGGTGAATGGAAAGTATACCGCAACGAGTTATTTATCGTTCAATGGAGATTTTAACTACGGTGTATTGATGCGAGAAGGCACATTTGAAAACACCGATTTTGATTTCACAGCCAATATTTGGAGTACAAAGGTTACCGCTAAGGCTAAGCTCCCATTCGATTTTGATATAGAGAGTACCGGCCGATTTAGGTCTAAACAACAACGCGTGCAGGGCGTACAGTCGAGCCAGCTTTGGGCAGATATAGGCGTTCGTAAGAAAATACTAGACAGTAAGGGTGTGTTCAGCTTTAGTGTACGCGATATTTTTGCCTCACGTATACAAGAAACCATCACCACTCAACCTGACTTTTATCTCTATAATCAAGGATTCAGAGGACGATTTATCACACTAGGTTTTAGCTACGGCTTTGGCAAAGGCGAAGCAATGGAATATTCGGGTAGAAGGAAGTAAGTTTACTTCATAACTCCAATAGAATAACTCATATTTGATAAACGGCAATGCCCGTTTTGTAAACGGATGGAGTTGCTTCATATCGCTATAATGGATTCTTTATTTTTGAAGAATGACTCGATGCCCCCTTCTTCTAATGCTTTTTTATGTAGGAACAAACGCCTATTCTCAGCAGTGGCAACTGTTCCCCAAAGACTCACTCAGGTGCTACGAGGTACGAGACGATAATTGGGAAGGGTATCTAAAAGGTATGGACTACAGAAGCTATGTAGATGAGAATAATGCTACTATTTTTCACTTGGATTCCTTCTCTAAGAGTATTTATATTCCCTTTGATTTTAATCAACCACGCAAACCGTACTTGGAATACCGATACCTCACGGGCAATTCTATATTAGGACACCGAATAAAGGTGACGGAGGATAGGTCACTACTCTACTTTGTGAACGACAGTGATAGGTCAGAGGTTACCGACAGTATGCTGTTTTTACCCAACGCAGCGTATGGGCAATGGTGGTTGTTTTATGAAAATGATTCAGTAGTAGTAAATGCACGCATCACCTCTAGTAAACAGGAAGAGACGCAACTGGGTATGGATAGTGTGAAACATATTGTTTTGGAGTCTTACCACAAGGACGATACGGCACGTATCTATACTAATGCACTTGCATTTTCCAAAAACTTTGGGTTGATAAAAACATTGGATTTTGATAGTCTACGCAAGTTTGATTTTAGGTCAGAATTTTCGGAGGTCATCACCTTGAAGTACTATCGGGAGTATACGTGGCGGGCCTATTTTGATATAAAAGCGGGCACCAAAACAAGTGGTGTTACGTGGCGAGGAGAGTGGTTTGACTATACGAGCCTCTACACGAATAAGAAGTATTATGAAAACTCAGGAGATGTTTGGTATAGCACCACCACTTTCCAACAAGATTATAATACCACAGACGGCAAAGGACCGCTCACAGGTGATACGTTGCTCGACCAGCCGTATGTTGCACCTCAGTTGGGCGATTCCATTATCAATCCTATACCTAATGCGTATAATATAGGTACTCATCGTACTGAGAGCCTCTGCGATGGCAAGTTATTCAGAGTACGAATGACCGATTATGATAACCAAGTACGTCGTATATCGCTAGACTCATTAGGATCGGATGGGGAGTTATATGATATAGCTCTTTTTGATTTTACACGAAGCTACGTGAAAGGAATAGGCTTAGAAACAGATTTTTATAGAGCGGGGAAGGGGACGCGATATTATCGTACCAACATTGTCTATTTCAAAACTCCAGAGTGTACCGTGGGTAAAGACTTATCGGTTTTTGCTTCAGTAGGCGAGTATACCACGGCGGATCTAGATGTATATCCCAATCCGGTACGGCATACACTCTTCGTGAATAATCTTAAGCTTGAACAGGCAGATGTATCTGTATACGGTACATTGGGTCAAGCGTTGCGTTGTACCAAAAATGGAAATTCGGTAGATGTAAGCCATTTGTCAATGGGTATTTATTTCTTAGAAATTATGATTGATAACGTGAAATATGCGACCAAGTTCATCAAGCAATAAGTAGCTATTTCACCACCTTCTGGCTATTCAAATATTTAAAGTTAATCTTATGTAATATGAAAATAAAATCTATGTAAATCGAAAATAATATCACGCAAAACACTGGCAATCAATTTTTCATATTAAAATATAAGTCATCCCTCAATAATAAAAATAGTAGGCTTCTTATGCAGCTCTATTTCGCGTGGTTTCCATGCAGATATAGGTTTGGATATGATAGTTTCTTTGCCTTCTTTTTCTATATCTACCGCTACACACAGTTTGGTGTCGTTTTGCAGGTTTTTGATAAGAAATTCTATAAACTGATTGTTGCGATACGGAGCTTCCATAAAAATTTGAGAAGCCTTACGAGAGCGATTCTCCATTTCTTTAAGTGCCTTTACCCGCTCACGTGTATCAATGGGTAAGTAGCCATTAAATTTAAAATTTTGACCATTGAACCCACTAGCCATCAGAGCTAAGAAGAGTGATGAGCTGCCAGCCAGAGGCACCACTTTCACTCCTTTCGTATGTGCGTATTTAGCCACCTCGCTACCTGGGTCGGCTATGGCAGGGAGGCCAGCTTCGGAGAGTACGCCTATGCTGTGAGCAGCGATGTGTTCATTAAAAAATCGCTTAAAACCTTCGTAGTTGTTATGCTTATCAAGCTCAACAAACACGAAATCATTTTGATGCGTAGGATGTTCTATTGCCTTTAGAAATGCACGTGCGGTTTTCACCTTTTCGACTATGAAATGGGTGATTTTATAGGTTTCTTCCAAGGTGCGTTTGGGTAGGTACTCCTTGTCAAACTCTCCTATAAAATTGGGTATCATGTATACGGCTGTACTCACCTTGCAATAATAAATATTGCATCTGTATATGAGAATTTTATTGTGATTTAATATCTTCGTGACATATTAGAAATTTCAATTCTAATTGACTAAAGGTTAATGCTTTCCATTAAACAGAACACATTCACAATCAGGCTGTCATTCCTTTTTGTGCTTTTTTTTCACTGCCTACTAGATGTGAGAGCACAGACCTTAGAGCATGTGTTAGAACCTTACTATAATTCTTCTTTTGAGCCAGCAGAGCTAAATGAGACAAGTGCTAGTAGAGTACGCTCACTGTTTGAGTATTACTCAGATAAAAATAAGATTAAAGGAAGCTTTGATAGAAAGGAGTATGAAGACTTTGTGTATAGAGCAAATTTTTCACTGGAGAAATTAAATAAAAGCGGAGAGATATTTTATAATGACAGTATAAGTTTATATCTCAATGATTTAAAGGACGCTATTGGTGGGTTCAGTGCTTCAGGAAGTGAAGAGATGTCAGGTATAGCTAGATGGAATGGTAGCCAGTGGGAAAAGCTAGGTGGAGGCTTAGATGGAACCGCATATACTGCTACAGTATATAATGGTAAGTTAGCTGTGGGCGGAAGATTCAAAAAAGCAGATGGCCGAGAGTGTAATGGTATTGCTATCTGGGATGGTTCGTCTTGGTCAGACTTAGATGGCGGATTTCAGGGCGAATATGACGTAGTACTATCTCTCTTAGCTAATGGTGAGGAGCTGATAGTAGGAGGTGATTTTGAAGAAGCAGGCGATGTTTATTCTCCATATGTAATAAAGTGGGATGGTACACAGTGGGTGGAGCTACCATCTAGTGTGCCTTCATCAGTAGGTGCTATGACTATTTATAATGATAAACTATACATAGTTAATGGGAGTAATTTAGATAATAACTTCTTCCTTAGGCTGGACTAATATAGCCTTGTTAGTACAGTTTTATTCTAATGTCCTACTCGCTGGGTAGTATGTTAAAAGTTGATATGCTTATATTATATTAATGAAGGTAAATGTTTCGTTATTTGAAATATGAAACTTTTAGGATCACTTAATTCACTATTAGATATGAAACGAGCAAAACCAATTGGACTGACCCTTCTCCTCATGTCCATGATATGCAGCAGTGTGTTGGCACAAAACGTAGCACCCGACGACCACCTGTATTGGCTCCGCTACAGGACACACTCTTGGGGGAGGTATTATGCAGACTTTCCAGTAACTTATAACAAACAAGCAGAGTATGCCAAATCTCGCAACCTGACCCAGATGGTGCAAAAAAGACAATACTATCGCGACAATGGTAAACCAAGAACACGAGTATTCTTTTGGGAATTTGCTTTTGATACCACCGGAAGAATTACAGCATTTTCTGGTGGGAGGGATGGCAAACCTGCAAAGTGGAGCTACGCATATACTTACAATGACAAGGGCAATCTCCAAAGAGCAGAACAAATCAACAGAAAAGGACAGCTTACCAAAGTCACACAACACGACTACTACACCCAAGGTGATGTGCGTTTACATTTCTTTGAGCTAAACAAAAAAGGAGATACCACTCAGCAAAACATACAGGGTAGCTTAGATACGATAACTCTACGCTCCAAAGACTATTATTACAAAAAAGGAAAGCTCAAGTACACGTGGGTAAATGAGTATTATCCAAACAAATCTGCCAAGCAAACGACCTTATACAATGCCAAAGGTCAGCAAGAATATGTGTGGAGTTTTGAGTGCAAGGAAGAAGGTGTAGAAATACTGAAACACAAGGATACATCTACAATATGTACGAGCAAAGAGTATGATGCAGACAGCACAGTAACCGAAGTTTCGCTAGCCACGGATAGCAGAGGCAAGTTGATAAAAACCGTTAAAAAGAGAAATAAGTATGGAAATCTGCTTGTGCTTACCAGAAGCAACGAGACAGACAACGAATATATTCAAACCGACAGTTTTGAGTATGATGAAAATGGTAAAACACAGTTAAAACACGCTTACCAAAATTTTTATAATGGGAAAATAACCGGGGAGTGGGTTACTCACTATGATACAAATGGCAACGTAACTGCCAAAAATGTGAAGCGATACAAAAAGGGAATACTAGATACAGAATCTCATGAGGTGTATACCTATGATAATCAGAACAGACCATCCCAAAAAGAAGTGCTCTTAGCCGATGGCAAGACCAAGGAGTTGATTCGGTTTAGTTATGAGTGAGTAGTTAAATTTTTAATATTGAAAACAACTTCATTATATTTGAACGGATGAAATTCACTATCTATCTATTTGCATTTATCCTACTTTCGAGCTTTGATGCGGGACCTTCGTATGATGCCATAGGCGAATTTGACATCTACCGCACCAACTGGGCATTAGTACAGCAAGACGGACTTTTGGGTTTCATCAATGATAAAGGAGAAGAAGTGGTATCTCCACAATATTCATCTATCGACATGTTTGACATCTACCGCACCAACTGGGCATTAGTACAGCAAGACGGTTTACTCGGTTTCATTAATGATAAAGGCGAAGAAGTGGTATCCCCTCAATATTCATCTATTGATATGTTTGACATCTACCGCACCAACTGGGCATTAGTAGAGCAAGACGGTTTACTCGGTTTCATTAATGATAAAGGCGAAGAAGTGGTATCCCCTCAATATTCATCTATTGATATGTTTGACATTTACCGCACCAACTGGGCATTAGTAGAGCAAGACGGTTTACTCGGTTTCATTAATGATAAAGGCGAAGAAGTAGTATCCCCTCAATATGAATCTATTGACATGTTTGGCATCTACCGCACCAACTGGGCATTAGTAGAGCAAGACGGACTTTTGGGTTTCATCAATGATAAAGGAGAAGAAGTGGTATCTCCACAATATTCATCTATCGACATGTTTGACATCTACCGCACCAACTGGGCATTAGTAGAGCAAGACGGACTTTTGGGTTTCATTAATGATAAAGGCGAAGAAGTAGTATCCCCTCAATATGAATCTATTGACATGTTTGGCATAGAAAAAGATGGCTGGGCGAAGGTAAAAAAGGATGGTAAAGTTACGTTTATCAACTCTAAAGGGCAAGAGATCTAGTTTGTATACGACACGAAAATTTCGTTCGAGTAGATCAATGACATAAGTTTTCCGCCTCTGGTAAACTCATCGTTGC